>JAABUS010001700.1_pt1 | contig 46147 bp, 34 predicted proteins | sample 5560161 | NCBI WGS metagenome assembly JAABUS01 (sample SAMN10711885, study PRJNA513376) | rock metagenome | isolation source: Antarctica rocks | place: Antarctica: Victoria Land, Trio Nunatak nord | collected 2016-01-04 | reverse complement strand
TACGGCTATCAGCCGTCAGCGGTCAGCTATCAGGAGGAAACCCACTACGCTTTGATCTGCTGATGGCTGAAAGCTGAAAGCTGATAGCAATTAATACGACAAAGTATGCTTGACATGACACTAGTGTACTGACCATTTAATTATGAAACAATTATTATGGCTCGTTATGGCAATGTCATTTGTTTAACGACCAGCCCTGAAAGGGCTTAATATATAAGCACAGGGTGAAGCCCTGTGATAAGGAAGACGATGGAACAAAGCCCTGTAAGGGCGTAATATTGTTTTTGATGCATGCACTTGATCTTTATATTTCGCCCTTACAGGGCTTGGATTAATGGCAACGTTGTTTCACAGGGCTTCACCCTGTGCTAATATATTATGCCCTTGCAGGGCTGGTAGCTTTTTGACGATAAAGCATGTTTCATCATTAAATTGTCACTTCACTAGTGTTATGCTAACCTTAAAGTGACGCTCTTGCTGTCAGCCATCAGCTTTCAGCTATCAGGAGGAAACCTGGCAGACAGTGATCTGCTGATCGCTGAAAATAATTTCATGCGTGATTTAATACTTAATTTAACACTAAGTACTAACGGGGAGAGAATAGGTTTACCCCTTTCCCGTATCGCAAATAATTATTATAATTCAACGTTCCATTCATTTAAACAACTCCTGCTCATCGGTGAAATAAGTTTTTCTTCCACCGGTAACAATGAATTGTATTACAGCCCCGCCGGGACTAAGTTTTTTGTTATGATTGTGCACTACCAAAAAATCTCTTACCTCGCCGGTGATGATATCAGGATTTGCTGACATGATTTTTTTCTCTGCATCCTGCAACGTCGTTTTTATAGCCTTATCGAGCGCCTTAACTTTTTCATCTGGTATTTTATTACTAAGTGAAAAAGGAGAGATTCCCGCATGCCACAAAATTTCGTCGGCATAAGCATTGCCTATGCCGCCAATTTTATCCTGGTCCAGAAGAAATTTCTTAACCGCCGTTTTTGTTTTACCCAGGTTCTCTTTCAAAAAATGAAAATTCAATTCTTTTGATAAGGGATCGACTCCATCGGAATCTGAAGGATTAAGTTCAACCTTCGCCCATGTTGTAACATCCTTCATCACCAGCCCGGTTCCATTCGCAAACAACATATCAATAACAATACGGTCATAGGCATGACTCTTATCGTAAAGAAACAGTTCTCCTTTTAGCAAAAGATGCCATGCCATTACACTGCCATTATTAAAATCAAAGTAAAGCCGTTTACCAACCCGGTGCACTTTATCCAGCACTTGTCCTTCAATACTTTCTTTCAGAGTTTTAGCCGGCACAGTTAATTTTGCTGTTGAAGAGATATTCAACTTTTCTACCTTTTTACCTGCTAATTTTTTATGCAGGTTTTTACTGAATACCTGTAGATCCGGTAGTTCTGGCATAATTGTTAAATTTAAATTTAAGGTAGTGTATTGTTCTGTGGTTTTGTACTGAAATGGAAATTATTACTGGTATCATCTGTCAGCTATCGGGAGAAAACATAGCAGGCAGTAATCTTTTGATAGCTGAAAGCTTTCGGCTGATTGCAATATATACGACATCCCATGCTTTGCTATACCTGCACGGGAACATTGAAAAAACGTAAAAATCTTCTGAAACTTCAAAGTAAAATTCCCAGTTAAATTTATATGGCTAAGCATATATAAGTGTTAATCATTATATCTTATAATTATTGTTTGTTGCATAAAATATATTTTAAAATAATACGTATTTTTAATAGCATTAGCAGATGTTGATGTAAGTAACGAATTCCACCTAAGAATTTGCTACGTTATTAATTGACCTTGCTGATTGGCTTTTGGGAATCCCGCCCTACCAAAACTGTGAATGCTTCCTGGTATTAAAAATTATTAATCCAAAATTAAATTTTATGAAGAACGAAAACTCTCCTCAAATTAACATCAACGAAAAAACAATTGGATTCTCTCTTCACGACGACTTCTCATCTCATGTTTCATTTGCAGGCGCTTCTCATGTATCCCTGGCCGGTAGCTTTAATCATTGGGCCAAGGATGAATTTGTGTTAGAACAGGATGATGAGGGTGTATGGAAGATTGAGATTCCCATGTTACCTGAAGGAACATATCATTATAAATTTATTGTGGATGATAAACTCTGGACAGAGGATATCGATAATCCTAATCGTCAACCTGATGGCTCCATTGGGTTTAACAGCATATTTACAATTTAGATACTGCAAACAACAACAGTTGTTGATCTATAGGAAATTGATCAGGTTTTATCTTAACCATAAAATTTCGTGTAATTGGCTATCAGCAGGCAGCTATCAGGAGATCAATACCAGTGGATATTCTTCCTGACAGCTGATAGCTGACTGCTAATAACAATTGCGTTATTGTTTATAGGATAGAAGAACAATAACGATATAGCCAAATTATTCAAAATCTAATACCATGAATACAAAACTTATTATAGAGCCCGTTCAACCAGATACCGTTCCGCCAGATTACATCTTTTATAAATTTGATTCACTGCTCCCTGGCAATGGATTCATTATTCATGAAGATAATGATCCGCATTCAATATATTCTCAAATGCTGAAAGAGAAGGGTGACACCTTCTCCTGGGAATACCTGGCAGTAGGCCCAAAAAAATGGTGTGTCAAAATATCTAAAAGAGAAAAAGAAAACTCAGATGAATTGCTGGGAGAACTGGCCGTTTCTGATCACCGGAAGGCTTTGATACTTAGAAAGTATGGATTGGATTTCAGTTTCAAAGGTAAAAGAACCTTAAAAGAGGCATGCACTGAAAAAAACATTTCCATAAAAAAACTAGAAAGAGAATTAGAGGCTTATGATCAGCAATCGTTGGTGTACGCGGTTAATTACAATAGTTTGGAACTGGATTATCTCACAGATTTTATTATTACTAACCATCACCAATATACCAGGAAAATACTGTTATGTATCGCTAATGAATTACAAGAAAATTCAAAAGTTATTTGCCAGCACCATGCTAACCTGCTTCCTGTCGTTGAAGCTTATAATCAATTGAATGTTACTATGAACATCATTATGCAGCAGGAAGAACAAGTGTTGTTTCCTTATATCCGGTTCCTAGTACATGTAACAAGGGGAAAGATTGTTGCCAATGCTTTACCTTCGGGATCAGTTAAAGTTCACATCAGCAAAATTGAATCAGAACACCAGAAAATCGGTGATCAGATAAATTATATCCGCCATTTAACAAGTGATTATACTTTGCCGCATATTGAAGATTCTTTTTATTCGAAGATATTGCAATGGTTAAATGAATTTGATAACGACCTTCATCAGCACATTCATATTGAAACCAATATATTATTCAGGAAAGCATTAATGCTGGAACAGGAATATCTTGCCACTGCCCAGATTAGTAACGATAACCCTGATACAGATTATCCGATTACTAATCATCTTTCTTCATTGCTTTAGGGTAATTTTATTGTAAGAAATTTTAACGCAGAGAACAGCCGGAGGAGGAAACGCAGAGAACACAGAGTAAGCTCTCTGTGTTCTCTGCGTTTCCTCCTCCGGCTGTTCTCTGCGTTAAAAAAAAATTTACTTCCCCACAATCTTATAAACCTTACCATTCCCGTAAGCAAGCAAATACAAATTGCTCTTACTATCTTCCCCAAAGGAAGACAACCCGCTTATTACTTGACTGATCAATTCATTTTTAACTGCTTTCTTCCCATTATAAGTTAAAGCCCACACCTTTCCTGAGGTAAAATCCCCATAAATATATTTACCTGCAAGATCGGGCAGGCTCTTATCCCGGCACACATATCCTCCTGTTATAGAATTACCATCGCTGCCATGTTGGTAACTCCAGATCGGTTCTACCAAACCTGTTTTATTGCAATTACTATCAAAACATTCTTTTGCTTCCATAACGCGCCATCCGTAGTTGCCACCTTTTTCAATAATATCCACTTCTTCAATTTTGTTTTGTCCCACATCACCGGCCCATAACATGCCGGTTGTCCTGTCGAAACTAAAGCGCCATGGATTGCGCATTCCAAACGCGTATATTTCTTGACGAAAACCATCTTTATTGCCGGCAAATGGGTTATCGGCAGGGATCCCGTAAGACTCGCTACCAGTAGTTTTATTCACATCAATCCTGATAATCTTTCCCAATAATTCCTTTTTATTCTGTGCCCTGTTGCCAGGATCTCCGCCTGCACCACCATCTCCGGCAGCAATATATAAGAATCCATCATTGCCAAAAGCCACCTTACCTCCATTATGATTAGGATAAGGCTGTGCATAACGGAGCAGTACCTTTTCACTCGCAGGATCAGCCATACCAGCATTAGAGGAACTCACTTTATACCTGGCTATTACCGTTTCCAAAGGATTGCCACGGGTATAATTTACATAGAAGTAACCATTATTTTTATAATCAGGGTGGAAAGTCAGACCCAGCAAACCCTTCTCCCCTCCACTTTCTACTTTGCTTACGATATCCAAAAATACCGCGGCATTTTTTTCATCCGCTTTATTTGAAAAAACACGTATCACTCCTTTTTGCTCAATAACAAATATCCGGTTGGTATTGTCATTCGGACTTGTCAGCTCTACAGGGTCATCAAATTTTAGGTTTGGAAAGGCTACTTCAAGTGAATATTTATCCGCTATAGATGAGGTGTCGTTAGCTGCAGGCGTGTGTTTAGATTGCTCTGCATTAATTGAATTGCAACCTGCTATGATTACTGCAAATCCAAAAAAATAAATAGAAAGAAATTTTTTCATCTGTTTGTTATTGAGTTTTTAAATGGTTCTGGAACGTTACACTAATATCACGCCTATTGTTTATAAAATATGTAAAAAGAAGATAAAAAAACATTTTACGACCTAACATCAAATAACTTTGAGCCCGCAAGCAGCCTTAATGATAAAAAGAAATTAACGTGAAGCACTTTACAAGCCAGGAAATCAGGGAGACTTTTTTAAACTTTTTTAAAAAACATGACCACCAGCTAATAAAAGGGTCTTCTATCATTCCTAAAAATGATCCTACACTTTTGTTTATTAACAGCGGGATGGCGCCATTAAAAAAGTATTTTCTTGGAGCCGAAATACCTTCTTACCCACGGCTAACCAACGTACAGCCTTGTATCAGGACTAATGACATTGAAGATGTAGGCGACCGCCACCACCTTACCTTCTTCGAAATGCTGGGAAGCTGGTCAATCGGTGATTATTATAAAGAAAAAGCTATTGAATTAGCTTACGATCTACTGGTAAATCATTTTAAGTTTCCCCCGGAAAAATTATATGCTACCATATACCAGGGTAATGCGCAATTAAATCTTGGTCCGGACGAAGAAGCAATACGTTACTGGGAAAAAGTTGGTATGCCTTCAGATCATATCGTACCAAAAGGTGAAGATAATTTTTGGGGACCGGCAGGTGATACCGGCCCATGCGGTCCCTGCACAGAAGTATTTTTTGATACCGGTGACAATTTCGGCCAGTCATATACATCGGGTGGATATTTTGATGACGTGAACCGTTACATAGAGATCTGGAATGCCGGTGTTTTTATGGAACTGAATAAAGATAAGGCCGGGGGCTTTTCTCCCCTTCCCATGAAGAGTGTAGATACCGGGAGCGGTATTGAAAGAATGTACCTGGCGCTAAACGGTAGTAATTCATTATACGAGGTAGATACCATTCAACCTGTATTTAATAAAGTGCAGGCACTGTTACAATCCAATGATATCAGTGATCGTGAAATAAGGATGGTTACCGATCACATGCGCACCTGTACCATATTATTGGGAGAAGGGGTAGCGCCGGATAAGGATGGACGCGGTTATGTTGCCAGGCGTTTAATACGTAAAAGCATAGCATGTGCCATACGTGCCAGGCAATCTCCTTTTGAATTAAAAGATGTAGTGGAGGAAGTGATTGTACAGATGTCAGACTATTATGGCAATCTTACCAGAAACCGTGAAAGCATTATGAGCGCACTCCACCAGGAGATAGATGATTTTACACCGGTAATACGTTCCGGCCTGCAGATGCTCGATGATAAAATTCAAAAGCTGGACGGCAATACTTTGAATGGTGAATTTGTGTTTGACCTGGTTACTACTCATGGCTTGCCTCTTGAAGTAATCTCAGATTATGTAACCAAGAAAGAAATTACTGTTGATAAAGAAAAGTACTTTGAAGAATACAGGAAACACCAGGAAATTTCAAGAGCCGGGTTGAAAGGTACAATAAGCTCATTGGATGGAATTGCTAATGAAAATCCAATAGAGCAAAAACTATCCGGCTTACCAAAAACTATTTTTACGGGTTATGACAGAACAGAAGACACAGGAACTGTTGTGGCACTGTTTAGAGATGGATTGCCTGTGAACCAGGTATTAGCAGGAGAGGACTGCCTGGTAGTTTTTAACTCAACTTGTTTTTATGGTGAATCAGGCGGTCAGGTAGGGGATATTGGTAAGGCTCTTAAACCAGGTGGTTCTTTACAAATTAAAGATACCCAAAAAAGAAAAGGTTATTTTTTACATACAACACTGGTGGAAGAAGGTGCTCTTAAAATTGGCGACCAGCTTTCATTTTTTGTTGATGCTGCCCGAAGAACCAATATCACAAAAAATCACACAGCAACGCATTTGCTTCATGCTGCCTTACGTGAAGTTTTGGGTCATCATGTTGTACAAAAAGGATCACTTGTAAATAGTGAAAAGCTAAGATTTGATTTTTCTCATAACAAACCTATGCTGGACACGGAACTAAAAGAAGTAGAATCTAAGATCAACCATTGGATCTGGGACAATTATAATGCAGATATCAACGAGATGAGTTACCAGTCTGCACTTGATACGGGTGCCATGGCGCTCTTTAATGAGAACTACGGTGATAAGGTGAGGGTTGTTAGGTTTGGCGATGTATCTGCTGAATTATGCGGTGGCATACATGTGAAAGCCACCGGTGAAATAGGAGTGTTGCTTATAAACCAGGATGCAAGTGTGGCAAAAGGCATCAGGAGGATAGAAGCAGTAAGCGGGCATGTTGCCTATAATCAGATTACCACATCACGCCAGATATTGCAAAGCGCTAATTCACTATTAGCATCCCGGCCAGAGAACCTGGTGCTTAATATCGAGAAGCTTAAAAAGAATGCGTCAGCAAAACCAATTCCACTTGTGAAACCTTCTCTGGAAGTTTTTTTTCAAAATGAAACATTCATGGAAACACCCCAGGGTGCAAAAGTATTTATTGCCCGCCTTGACCTGGATGCCGGAACCGTTCAGAAAACTGCGGAACAAAAAATGGCTTCACAGGAAGCCGACATTGTTTACCTGGCTTCAGTAACAGATAATACCATCAAAGCACTGGTAACAGTTACCAGTAAGTACCAGGAACTTTACAAGGCCGATGTATTATTAAAGAATTGGCTGGAACCATTCGGAGGAAAGGGCGGTGGCAAGGCGGCATTAGCCAAAGGGGGAATTAAAGAAGATGATAAAATAGATGAATTGATGGAAGCTTTAAATGATGTGTTTAATGTTTTTTGACTGTGATTTGAATGATTAATGATTAATTATTAACGGCAAGTTGTTATAAATTAATCATTATTATTAGCATTTTATACTGCTTTAGACCTAAAGATTCCATGATGATAGCCATTAATCATTAACCATTAATCATTTCAGCTTATGCTCACCTGCTTTGTTATTCTGCCAGTATTTTAACCGGCTTGCTTTAACATGAATCAAAACAACACCCGGAGTGTCAATGCCTTTTGGGAATCATTGCTTAAGTTGATCCAGCCAATGTTCCTCCATCATAGATTTTCTTGAAATGAGCCTGGCCCTGCCTGTTAATGGAATGTATAAATCATCAGGTCCGTTAAATGCAAGGGAAACATGGGGAATTCGCGAATGTCTTTTACAATGCGGGAATCTTCGAATGTAAAGAAATAGGAGTTACCATCAAATTCAACATCACCATTGTTAGACATTGGGCGGCTGGACAAATGTCCTCTTGTGGTTTGTGTGGTCATCATACAAATGTTGAGAATCAGCGTAATAAAATTGTTGTCTCCTTGATTTGTTATCAGCAGTTAGCTATCAGGAGGAAAATGTACTTGTATGGATTTCATGATAGCTGACTGCTGATAGCAAATCTTATATTTTGTATTGAAAAATGATGGGCACAGCTTTTGAAACTAATAAATACACTAATCAAATATTATTAATTAAAATTGAACACAATGAAAAAAATTAATCTGATTTTTACCATGCTGATAGCGGCAAGTGTTTTTCAGGCATGTGGCAATGGAGATGGTGACAAAAAAGACAGTGTTGAAGTAGCAAAGGATATTAATGATGACAACAGCAAACAGGTTCCCGGTAAAGCCGCGGATTTTATGGTGAAAGCTGCCAGCGGTGGACTGATGGAGGTAGAATTAGGAAAAATTGCACAGGATAAAGCACAGGACCTGCGGGTAAAGAGCTTTGGCGCCATGATGGTTAAAGATCATACACAGGCTAATACTGAGATGAAAACTATGGCTGATGGAAAAAGCGTAACACTACCTTCATCCCTGGGCGAAGATCACCAGAAACATGTTAATGAACTGCAGCAAAAATCCGGAGCTGAATTCGACAAAGCTTATATGAGTATGATGGTAGACGATCATAAAGGTGACATCGATGATTTTGAAGATGCAGGCAAGCTGGATGATGCTGATGTAAAGGCGTTTGCTCAAAAAACATTACCCGTTTTGCGTACACATCTTGATTCTGCAAAGGCTATTAATAGTGTGTTGAAGAGATAGAATATTTAACCATGGGTTATTAAAAAATTACCACAACATCTTTCCCTGATAATAATCCAAGACTTTAATACGCACAAGGTAATCATACTTGGCAATAATAAGATTAGTATTTGCGAGATCTACTTTATTTTTAGCGATCAGGTAATCTACTTGTGTTGAAGCGCCTGCATTAAATTTCACTTCTGCTGCGCGGAAAGACTCTGAATAGTCAGCTACCTGCTGTACTAACTTTTGATATCTTTCATAAGCAGCGGTCATGTTAAAATAAGCCTGTTCAACAGATTGCTTTAATTGTATACTAGTTGTTTTTTCTATGTTAGCCTTATTCTCCAATTCTATTTTTGCAAGTAATATCTGGTATCTGGCGCGAAAGCCATTTAAAATAGGAATGTTTAATCCTACGCTGAAAGAAGTGCTGTAATTGTTATTAAACTGGTTGAAATAATTAATCTTTTGCGAATTAAAATTGCGCTGGCTTGTATATACGGGCACTTTAGTGCCGGCTATTTCTATATAATCTCCCGAAGCTACCTGCATGGTATTAAGTAGTATATCTTTTCTTGCAGCACTTGAATAGTTAGTAAATAAATTTCCATATACTCCTATTGAAGGATAGTAAAAACTCCTGGCTACTTTTACCGCTTTCTCAGCACTTTGCCGGCGTAGTCCCGCACCCTTAACAAGAGCCAGATGTTGTAAGGCCAGTTGATATATCTTATCCGGGGTGGCATCATAAGTTATAAACTGATCTGCCGATATTTTTTCAACTTGCAAATCTTTATTGTATGCTACGTTCATTAATTCCACCAGTGAAAGTTTGACGGCATTCAATGTGTTTTGTGTATTGATAATGAATAGCTGGTCATTTGCAAACTGACCCTTCAAATCATACAATGCTGCAGGTGCTATAGCGCCATCTTTATTGAGAATTTCCGCTCTTTCAACCTGGATACGTGTTACTTCGGCTTGTTGCTGAGCCTGTTTTAGCTGGTCTTCATTATTAAGAATCTGCAGGTATGCCAGCATTACATTAAGGGTAATATTGTCTTTTATTTGCTGCAATTCCATTTTACTGGCTTCAAATCCCAGTTGATTTTGTTTGATTAAATTATGAATACGGCCGCCATTAAATAAGGTTACGCCGGTGCTTAAATTAAAGTTTGCAGCGTTAAGCTGCTGGTTGATGTAACCATTTGTAAAAGGATCAATGCTGCGGCCCTGGTTAATACCGTTATTCAGATTGCCGGAAATATTCGGTAAAATATTCGCTTTGGATTGTTTCAGGTATATATGTTCTGTCTGGCTTTGAAGATCACTTTGCTTTACCTGTAAGTTATTGGCAATAGCTGTTTCTACAGCCTGCCTGAGTGTAAGTTTGTTATCTTGTGCTTTTGATATTAAGAAAATCAAAAAAAATATGGCACTGCTAAGAACTCGTTTCATAAGAAATATATCCGTTTTTTGTATGATCATTTAATTAAATAACATCCCTGTATATGCGCAGTTATCATTCAGCATGCTTCATTAGTTTTCAATTCTTCCATCTAATAAATTAATGATCCTGGATCCATAAGCAGCATTTTTTTCAGAATGCGTTACCTGTATGATGGCTACACCATCATTATTAAGTTCTTTAAATAACCCCATGATCTCTTCTCCCTGTTTGGAATTGAGGTTACCCGTAGGCTCATCTGCCAGTAATAATTTTGGTTTTGCAATCAGCGCCCTGGCGATGCCTACCAACTGCTGCTGTCCGCCAGATAGCTGGGAAGGGAAGAGGTCTTTCTTTCCAACGATTTGGAACCTGTCCAGTATATCTGCCACCATTGCTTTTCTTTCAGAGCCTTTTATGTCCTGGTATATAAGTGGTGTTTCAATATTCTCGTAAACAGTTAATTCATCTATCAGGTGATAAGCCTGGAAAACGAAGCCAATGTATTGTTTGTATAAAGCAGCACGATGCTTTTCTTTTAATTTATGAACGGCTTCTCCCATAAATAAATATTCACCTTCTGAAGGTTCATCAAGCATACCGATTACATTAAGCAAGGTAGACTTACCGGAACCTGATGGTCCCATGATAGATACGAATTCTTTCTCTTTTACTTCCAGGTTTATATCTTTCAGGATAAAATTACGGTTACTGCCTGAGTTGTACCATTTTGAAACATGTTGTAAATTCAGCATTGAAAAGTTTTATTTTATTTTTTTTGAATGGGCGTTATTTTTTATCCCGTTTTTATTCAGTTCGCAAATTCTTCACAGGATTTATAAAAGCAATTTTTACGGTTTGCGACGTAATAGTTATCAACCCTATACCCATTATAAATAAAAAACTTGTTGATAATATTTGCCAGCCCACTGTTACCCTATAAGTAAATTCATGCAGAAAGGCGTTACTTATCATATAACCAACAGGTATGGTAACAGCGCAGGCAATTAAGAGCAGCCATATAAAATTTTTCGAAAGCAGCAACACGATGCTGATTGTTGCTGCCCCCATTACTTTTCTGATGCTTACCTCTTTTTGCCGAATCTCGGAAGTATAAGTAACCATAGCCAGAAGGCCCAGGCAGGCAATGGTTACAGCCATAACAGCCAGGAAACTTACCATAGAAACATCTTCTTTCTTATTTCTTGCATCTGATAAATACTGGTCGAACCACGAATAGGAAAATGCTGTTCCAGGGTAGGTTTTTTGCCATATTTTTTGTAAAGAAGATACTACAGTAGTTCTGGCAACCCCGCTCACCTTTATATTAAGATAGTGATACCTGCCAGTATCATAACAAAGTGCCAGGTTACCCAAAGCATGTTTAAGATTCTGGTAATGAAAATCTTTTACCACGCCTATTACTTTTACAGGAGTGCTATCATTGAGCCATACTAATTCTCCCAATATTTTATCAGGACTGGCAAACTGTAAATTCTTTACAGCAGTTTCATTAAGTAATATATTTTTGAAAGATGGAGGATCACTATTTTTAAAATTGTTTCCGGCAACAAGGGTTAAACTCATGTTGGAAAGAAAATTTTCATCAATAAAATAGCTATCTGTTTGTATCCCTCTTTCTTCTTTATTTTTTTTCAATTCGAAATTATCAGAAGCTACGAAGCCCAAAAAACCAGATGTTGCAGAAACATTCTCCACTCCTGTAATTCTGGTCAACTCATATTTAAATGATTCTTTTTTTGATTCTGGCAAACTAATATTAATTATATTTTTTTCATTGAATCCATATGAATAGGAGGTGGTGAAACTAATCTGCTTATACACTGTTACCAGAAACATTATAAAGATCATGCTGATGCCAAACTGAAAAACAACCAGTATTTTGCGGAGTGCCAGGCCTTTAAATATCTTTACTGATGACATATTTTTCAGCACTTGTACTGACTTGAATGAAGAAAGTATGGCAGCCGGTAAAGCACCTGCCAGCATTCCTGTAAACAGCGCAAAAGCAATAAACCATATTATTGCCGAGGTATCAATACCTACATCAATAAGGAGGCGGTTCTTAATTACAGGTAACTTCATTAATAGGTGAAGTATAAAGAAAGCCATTAACAATGCAAATAATGAAACTGTAACTGATTCTATGATGAATTGAAAAAATAATTGTTTTCTCGTACCGCCAATCGCTTTACGCACTCCTATTTCTTTAACCCTCGATAAAGAACGGGCCAGTGAAAGGTTGGTATAATTAAAACATGCCATTAGCAGTATAACCATTGTAATTCCGGAATAGATCCATAATGAGGTCCTTGATACGCTGTCACCAGACATTATCAAATTTTCGCCCGGAGAAATCTGATCCAGTCTTTGATAATCATAATGAAGCTTTTTAACATTTTTAATAGAAAACAATGATGCGTTATTTTTAGCAATCACTGACAAAGCATTGTTTAATACACTCTCCTGTGAATTTTCTTTTAACAGCACGTATGTTCTTGAGCCTGTATAGTCCTTCCAGTTTTTTAAAGAAGGTTTGTTGATATCACTCTCATACTGGTTTGCCAATGAAGAAACAGAGGCGTATATATCTGCAACAAGATGAGATTTCTTTTGAGCATCTCTGATGATTCCCGTTACGGTAAAGCCTAATGCCTTATTTTTAAAAGTTATAATCTTACCCAAAGGATCTTCTCCTGGAAAGAAAAGGGCTGCGGCCTGTTGAGACAAAACAATACAATTAGGATGATCCAGGGCGGTTTTTTTATCTCCTTTAATTAATGTAAATCCAAAAACATCAAAAAAAGAAGATTCTGTAAAAGAAATTTTCTGATGAATCTTCTTTTCGTTATAACTGAGCTCTTCATCCACAGGAGGAAATACATGAACTGTTTTTTCTATAAAGGGATATTCCGTAATAAGTTTTTCAGCTAATGGCAAGGGTGATGTCGCCCATCTTTCTTTCATTCCGTTCTCAGCGGTTATATCTGTTATGATGCGGTAGCTGCGTTTTGGGAAAGGATGAAAAGTATCATAGTTAAATGCATCTTTTATTTGCAATAATGCCACCATGCAAACAGACATGCTTAATGAAAGCCCTAAAATATTTACCGCAGCAAAAAGTTTACTTTTTTGAAGACTTCTTATCGCTGATTTTAAATAATTTTTTAACATGTATATCTTTATCAATTTCGAAGTTTATCATATCAAATAATAAACATATCAGTAGTCAGGAATTAGTACATATTTTTCATTCCGTCCTTAAATTCTTTACCGGACTTGCATCTGCTGTTTTAAAAGCCTGAAGTCCTACGGTAAGGAAAGCTATAGTCAGCGCACCTGATCCTGCAACGGCAAACATCCACCAACTCATATTAACCCGGTATGCAAAATCCTGTAACCAGGTATTAGAAACCCACCAGGCAATAGGGATAGAGACAATAAAAGCTATGAAAACAAGCAGTAAAAAATCTTTTGATAAAAGTAAGATCAGGTTTTGAACGGATGCTCCCAATACTTTCCTGATACCTATTTCTTTGGTTCGTTGTTCTACCGTGAATGCTGCCAGTCCGAATAATCCCAGGCAAGCAACTAAAATTGCAAGACTGGTAAACAACAGGAACAGGTTTCCTTTACGCTCATCTTCCTTGTACTGCATTGCAAAGTTTTGATCGAGAAAATAAAATTGAAAGGGATTACTGTTATCGAACTGCTTAAATGTTCTTTCAATATATGCAAGCGCCTCAGTAGCATTCTCCTGTTTAATTTTTATGAATAGGTTATCTGCCTGCTGTTTAGTAGCTACATTCATAATGAGTGGCTCAATACCTTTATGTAGAGATGCAGTATGAAAATCTTTTACTACACCAATCACCTGTGCTTCAGCCGTACTTTTATGCTCACCTGTAAAATACCAAACTCTTTTTCCTATAGGATTTTTCCAGCCTGCATTCTTAACAAGTGTTTCATTTACGATTACAGCTTTTGTGGAATCGGAGGCAATAGACGTAGAAAAATTCCTGCCTTCAAGTAACGGAATTTTCATGAGTGTAAGATAGTCCGCATCAATCCCTAGAAATTGCCCGATGCTGGTATGGTCGGGCTTTTGGCCATCTTTTTCCAGGAAGTAACCCTGTCCGGAAATATTATCATTTCCCAATGGTAGGGTAGTGGATGTACTCCCTGCTATTCCTACGTATTGCATCAATTGCTTTTTGAATGCCTGCAGATTTTTAGTACGCAGATCATATCCTACTCTTATTCCAACAACCTGGTCTTTATTAAATCCAAGATTTGTGGTTGTGGCGAAATTAATTTGCTTATAAGTTATCCAGGTAAAAATTATTAAAGTAGTAGAGATAGTAAACTGGAAGACGACCAGTGAACTTTTAAAAAAATTATTGGAAGGATTTTTACTGAACACTCCTTTCAATACGGAGATTGGTTTGAATCTCGATAAAAAGAGAGCGGGATAAGCACCACTGAGCAAACCCACCCCTAAGGCAATCAATACCATCAAACCTGTAACGAAAAGCCAGCCATTGCTCCAGATTGAAATCTCCTTTCCGGCAATTTGCTTTAAGATGGGTGAAACTAGTTCCATTAATATCAGGCTCAATGCGGATGCACACAACACCAGCAGTAAAGACTCGGTAAAAAATTGAAAGATAAGTTGCCATCTCGCAGAACCCATTACCTTACGGATGCCCACTTCTTTTGCCCTCTTTATTGATTGAGCTGTTGCAAGATTAACATAATTGATACAGGCTAATAAAAGTATGATACCTGCCACTGAAAAAAATATATATAAATATAGAATGTTACCATTAGCTCCTAATTCGTTGGCCAAATGTGAATGAAGGTGAATAGATGTTATAGGCTGCAAGGGTAAACCAATGGCTGCACCCGGATCATTGACTTCTTTAGTGATATATGCATCCAACTTCTTTTGCAGGTTTACCGGATCAGTTCCCTTTTTTAATAGTATATAAGTGTACAAACTGAAATTTTGAAATGCATTTACATAATCAGCCTTAGTATCCAATACGCCGGCAACATCGAAACTAAAATGAGATTGCCGGGGCACATCTTTAATGATGCCCGTAATTTTTTGCGGCTGCCTATTTAAATAGGTAATTATTTTACCAGCACCCAGCAATGGATTGCCAAATATATTTCGGGCGGTGCTTTCCGTTAGTACAATTGAATTAGGTTCAGATAAAGCGGTATTAGGGTCTCCATATAAAAAGTCAAAGCTGAACACTTTAAAAAAACTGTTTTCTGTAAACACAGGTGATACTTCGAGTGGTTCTCCGTTAGTTTTTATAAACTCAGTGCCTTCAGCAAAGAATCGCACGGTTTGTTCTATCTCCGGGAATTTTTTTTCCAACATGGGAGCAATCGGACCAGATGTTGTAGCCGAATGCATCTCACCGGTTTTCCATTTATAATCAAGCACTATTCGATACAGGCGATCAGCATTCTTATGATACTTATCGTATTTCAGTTCATCCATAAAATAGGCAAGAATCAACAGGCAAGAGGTTAAACCCAAAGTGAGGCCAATAATATTTATAAAGGAAATAAATTGGTGCCTTTTCAAATTGCGAATCGCAATCTTTAAATAACTTTTAAACATAAATCTTTCAATTTTAATTTACGTTGATGCTAATAAAATTTTTATTCTATCAGCTACTTCCCGTTTATAGTTAACTATTGCTAATTCAATGTCTTCGACTTAAGGATTACGTATTTAGCAGGCATACATTGTGTCCATTGTGGGATTTTCTTTGTGTCCATTGTGGTAAATAGGGTCTAAGGCTCCAGGGGTCTTTTAACCACAAGGAACACAAAGGTAATTTCACAAGGGGCACAAAGACAGCTAACCAAAATTGTAATTTCAAACAAGAAAGAACACAACACACTTCTTAACGTCATTGATTAATCATTAAACCATTATGTTCTCCATCACTGTTTGTCCATCAAGCATCCGGATAATGCGGTGACTAAACCGGGCGTCATGTTCAGAGTGTGTAACCATAATGATAGTTGTTCCTTTTTCATTAAGGTCCGTTAGCAGCGTCATTACTTCGTTACCATTGGATGAATCCAGGTTACCAGTAGGCTCATCGGCAAGTATGAGCCTGGGATTATTTACAACAGCCCTGGCAACGGCAACACGTTGTTGCTGTCCGCCTGAAAGCTGTTGCGGGAAGTGATTACGGCGATGCATGATCTGCATCTTATCCAGCACTTGTTCCACCCTTTTTTTTCTTTCAGGTGTTTTAATACCCAGGTAGATAAGTGGAAGCTCTACATTTTCAAACACTGTCAGTTCATCGATCAGGTTAAAGCTTTGAAACACAAAACCGATATTACGTTTACGCAATTCAGCTCTTTTGCGCTCATTGAATTTAGCCACTTCAATGCCATTGAAAACGAAACTGCCGCTATCAGGATCATCCAGCAATCCAACTATATTTAATAACGTTGATTTGCCGCAACCAGAGGGCCCCATTACGGCTACAAATTCACCCTCGGCAACATCAAAGGAAAGTTTATTAAGAGCGATTGTTTCAACGTCTTCGGTGCGGTAGATTTTTTCGAGGCCGGAAATTTTAATCATTTGATTTTAGGTATGAGGTGTGAGGTATGAGGTTTATTTCATCCTTATACAATTAATTTGATTTCAAAATACGTTTTTTACACATTTTTATACTTATCAACTTCGTTAGCTTTTACAAAAATTAATGCGAAATTTTTATGAACTTGTTATCTGGCAAAAAAGTCATCAACTAACATTAAAAATTTATATTACCACCCATTTATTTCCTAAAGAAGAAATGTTTGGCCTGACAAGTCAAATGAGGCGATCTAGTTCTTCTATCCCTACGAACATTGCTGAGGGTTGCGGCCGAAATAGCAATCTCCAGTTAAAATATTTTTTTACTGTTGCAACCGGCTCATGTTCTGAACTTGAATATCAGTTGCTGTTATCTAAAGATCTTAATTACATTGATATAAAAACATATGATGAACTTTCTAAAAATGTAATTGAAATTAGAAAAATGATCTCCGCCTTCATAAAAAAACTCCCTTTGTAATTTCTTAAAATAATTATTAGTAAAATTTTCCTTTTTATTCTATATGTATGCATCTCCCTACCTCATACCTCATACCTCATACCTGAGTTACTCCTTCTTCAATATCAACTCCTGCATCGTTCCATAATTTTCGTAACTCGACGTCACAACTTTTTCACCAGGTTGTAATCCCTGGAGCACTTCATAATAATCGGTGCTTTGACGACCCAGTTGTATATCCACTTTATAAGCGGTCTTGCCGTTCTCTGCTACTTTAAAAATCCAATTGCCGCCTGTCTGTTGGTAAAAGCCGCCTCTTGGTAATAATACCGCCTGTGTTTCGTCACTCAATCCAAGCAGGATCTGCAGGGTTTGTCCCCGGCGTAGACCTTTGGGTATCTCACCCACAAATTCCATATCAACCTGGAACCGTGAATTAGTAACCTGGGAAAATACTTTTTTAATTTTTAACTGGTACGTTTTGTTGTTGAAAGGAAACTCACCGATAAGACCGTTATAAATTCGTGAAATATAATGTTCATCAATTTCTGCCCTCACTTTAAATCCGCTAAGCACATCAAGCTGTCCTAAACGTTCACCTTTGTTTTTTGATTGTCCTATTTCTGCATCAAGAGAGGTAAGCTGTCCGTCAACAGGAGCCCTTACAATGAGGTCTCCTACTTTACGCTGCATCAGAGCCAGGGCGTTTTTCATGCGATCGTACGATTCTTTCATCTGATTCAGTTGCTGTTTGTTGGAAGTGGAATCCTGATTCAGCACCTGTGCGGTAAGCTTTTTACGAAGCACCTGGTAGGTATAAAGATTTTCTGAAGATTTATATTCCTGCGAGCCGATTACTTTTTGTTCATAAAGATGTTTGTTCAGTGCGTATAAACGTTCGGCTTCTTTTAAGGCATTGTCCACATCAGCCTCCTGGTTTAACTTTCCGATTGTGTTTTGCTGGGCATTATTTTTCGAGATCTGCATTTGTGTCAATACATTGAACACGGAAGTTTCCTGGTTAGAAAGGCTTAACTCAAGATCAGTATTCGCTAGTTTCATAATAGGCTGATCCTTTTTCATTGTAGCTCCATCTTCCACATAAATCTCTTCAACGCGTCCACCTTCAATGGCATCCAGATAGATTGTAGTAACAGGCATGACCACGCCATTAACCGGAGTTGTTTCTTTAAAAGGGCCTTTTTTTATTTCACTAATTGTCAGGCGTTCTGTATCAACACGCAAGCTGCTTTTTCCAGAAGTAAAATAATAGCTGCAAAAGATCAATCCTGCAATAGCTACAACGCCACCAATAGTTGCTATCCGTTTTGTGCTCCATTTCTTTTTTACAATAACCCTATCCACAATTTTAAATATTTTATTTAGTTAACTGAATTTTCAAAAACTATTTGGCATTTATTCTAGGTGATATACCATTGCGTATGAACTGAAACCGATTAATATAAGTCAACAATATGCCAGGATATAATGAGTATGATCTTCAGTTGATTATGCAAATACGGCCTGTTGATGTGGTCGCTATTATTACAACCGGTGTACGCTTTTGATACAAGATGACCAGGCATGAGGTATGAGGTATGTGTCAATCAAATAGCTTTGCAAGATAAAATAAATTGACAAGAGATAATTATATTGTGCCATGTTGATTCAACACTTTAGCAACAATGCTTCATCTAATGAAAAACAAAATTGAAGAGTATGAATGAAAGCTTCATTAGAAAACCAAAAATAAGGCTACTTTATAACCTCATACCTCACACCTCATACCTACTCTATGACATTAAAAAATGCATGCATATTAGTAATCGACGATGATACTGATGTGTTGACAGCAGTTAGATTGCTGCTGAAGACGGAAGTTAAAGAAGTGATCACCGAAAAAAATCCTGAAAATTTGCGCTGGCTTTTGTCTAAGCAAACTTTTGATGTGATCCTTCTGGATATGAACTTTAACAGCTCCATCAATACCGGTAATGAAGGTTTGTTTTGGTTAAAGAAAATAAAGGAATTAAAATCAGAAGCTGCAGTAATTATGATTACTGCTTATGGTGACATTGATTTAGCGGTTCGCTCTCTTAAAGAAGGCGCTGGTGACTTTGTAGTAAAACCCTGGCATAATGAAAAATTAATTCTTACCATTAAAGATGCGCTTTCAAAGAAAGGATCTTCCAAAACCACTTCTTCGAATGAAAAAAACACCGGTTCTATTATAGGCAAAGAATTGTTAGGAGAGTCAGAACCTATGCAGGAAATGTTTTACAAGCTGGAGAAGATAGCACCAACAGATGCGAACATATTAATACTTGGTGAGAACGGCACCGGTAAAGACCTGATAGCAAAAGCCATCCACCAGCAATCGCTCCGTTCTGATAAATCATATGTGAAAGTAGATGTTGGTGCACTCACTGAATCATTGTTTGAAAGTGAATTATTCGGACATAAGAAAGGAGCTTTTACTGACGCCCGTGAGGATAGGGTAGGGAGGTTTGAAGGAGCAGAAGGCGGCACATTGTTCCTTGATGAGATTGGAAATATTTCACTGCATCAGCAGGCAAAATTGTTAAGCGTTTTACAGAACAGGCAGGTTACCAGGCTCGGTACCAATCAACCCATTCCTATAGATATAAGACTGATCTGCGCTACCAATCTTCCATTACAGGAACTTGCAAACGAAAACCGTTTTCGTAAAGACCTTATTTATCGCATTAACACTGTTGAAATTAATGTTCCGCCTTTACGAAAAAGAGGCAATGATATCATTGTACTTGCAAAGCATTTCAGTAAAATATATAGTAATAAATATTTCAAACCTGGTTTGCAATTTGACGATAAAGCATTAGATGCATTACTTACGTATCCGTTTCCAGGTAATGTACGTGAATTACAATACACGGTGGAACGTGCGGTTATTATGTCAGACGGAGATGTGCTTCAGGCTAAGGACCTTATCTTTTCTCCTCTGGAATCACCCCTGACAACAACCGGCGATAAGGAGGAATCCAAACTTAGTGCCGTTGAAAAAAACACCATCCTTCGCGTTATCGAAAAACATAATGGTAATATAACAAAGGCTGCAAAAGAACTGGGATTAACCCGTACTGCTTTATACCGTAGATTAAGCAAATATGATATTTAAAAAAGTTGAGTGGAGTATCCTGATTCGTGTGTTGCTGCTATTTGTTACGCTTAGCGGTGCTGCATACCTGTTAGTATCCGGATTTTTTGTATACATGGCTTTTTTTATTCCTTTAGTCAGCTACCAGGTGGTAGAATTTTATCGCTTTCAACGAAAGGTTCATGTTGAACTGGATCAGTTTGTTGAATCGGTTCATTACCGGGATTTTTCAAGGCACTTTGATGTAAAGCATGCCCCGCTTGAGTTGCAGCCTATGCGAAAAGGCTTTAACGAAATTAATTCCACCTTTAAGGTAATGAGTAAAGAAAAAGAAACCCAATACCAGTACCTGCAGAAAATACTGGAACTGGTAGACACCGGTATTTTATCCTATCAGCAGGATGATGGTACAGTAGTCTGGATGAATGAATCATTAAAAAAAATGTTGCAGTTACCCTACTTAAAAACAATTCATTCATTAAACCGCCGGGATGAAGGATTGTATAAAGAGATAATGGCATTAAAACCGGGAGAAAACAAAATAGGTACCGCTCATCTTGAAAAGAACGCATTTAAGATCCTGCTCTCGGCTACAGCCTTTCAAACAGATGGCATCATTTACAAATTAATTGCTTTTCAAAATGTAAACGAGGCATTGGATGAAACTGAATCGAAGGCCTGGCAAAAATTACTAAGTGTAATGACGCATGAGATTATGAATTCCATAGCGCCAATATCTTCACTTGCCGAGACTTTAAAAAGCAGGTTACAGCAATCCATGAATAGTTTGAATAATGAAAGCGGGACTCTTGATGACCTGGAACTAGGAATAGATACCATTAAAAGAAGAAGCGAAGGCCTTTTGAAGTTTGCTGAAACATACAGGAACTTAAATAAGATAACAACGCCTAATTTAAAAAAAGTGTATGTAAGGGATCTCTTTGAGAATTTGCAACAACTGATGCAACCTACACTGGATCAGAAAAAAATTGATATGGAAATTATCCTCATGGATACCGACCTGGTGCTTGATATTGACGCAAGCCTGATAGAACAGGTGCTCATTAATTTATTAGTAAATGGTATAGAAGCGGTAAAAGAAAAAACAAATGCGAAAGTAATGTTATCTGCGTTTCTTGCTTCCAGTCATAAAACAATGATCAAGGTTGCCGATAATGGAATCGGAATGACGGATGAAGTGATGGACAAAATTTTTATTCCCTTCTTCACCACAAAAAAAAATGGAAGCGGAATCGGTTTGAGTCTTTGCAAACAAATTATGATGCTGCACAAAGGCAATATCCAGGTGCAATCGAAGGAAGGGGAGGGAACTGCTTTTATTTTGCAGTTTTAATTGTGGACCTCTGAGTTTAAACCTAGAAGGTTTTTAAAACCTTATAGGTATGCTCGCAGGTTCTCAAAACCTACTTTGCAATTTCTTTAAACGCATCACCCAAACTTTCCACAATATCAGAAGCGATCATTGCCTCCTGCGTATATTTTTCAGCTGCATAATCTCCGGCCATTCCATGCATGTAAACACCCAGCAGTACAGCTTCTTCCGGTTTATATTTCTGTGCCAGTAAGCTTGTAATGATGCCCGTTAGTACATCCCCGCTACCTCCAGTAGCCATTCCGGCATTACCCGAACTGTTGAAATAAGCTTTTCCCCCTGGCATAGCAATCAACGTTTTGTGGCCTTTTAAAACAATGATCACCTGCAGCTCTTCCGCTTTTTTTCTTACCAGGTCAACCCGTTCAAAATCATTATCAGTTTTGCCGAATAATCTTTCAAACTCTTTCGGGTGCGGAGTAAGAATTGAAAATGGCGTTAACTTTTTCTGCAATTCAATATGTTCTGCAAGAATATTCAGGCAATCGGCATCTATAACTATTGGTAATTTATAAACTGATAACAACTGATCTACTGCTTCGACCGTAGCAACTGCTGTTCCTAAACCAGGACCAATTCCAATAACATTATACTTCGAAAGATCTGCGATGATACTGGCTCGTGTAATGAAATTATCCTCTATGTCAGGGATGGCCATTGCTTCAGGAACCGAAGTTTGCAAAATATCATAACCACATGAAGGGATCGTCACGCTCAACAAACCCACACCAGTTCTCAGACATGCTTTAGAACACAACACCGATGCTCCCATCTTCCCATAACTACCGGTCACCATCAGGGCATGACCATAAGATCCTTTATGGGCAAAAGATTTCCGCGGTTTGTAAATCGCTTTTATAAACGGTTTATCCAAAAGCTCCGGGCCAGATGGTATACCTGTTAAAAAATCAGGAGATAATCCGATATCTAAAATATGGATCGTTCCAAAATATTCTTCATTTTCAGGAAGCAGGAATGCCAGCTTATATGTCTGGAAACTAAGCGTATGCGTGGCTTTGATCACCATGCCACCTTTAGAAGTTTTATCCGCAAACATACCACTGGGTATATCAATGGATATTATTTCATTACCGCTATCATTGAAATGTTTAATTAGACTTCCTGTTACGTTATCTAACGGCCTGTTTAATCCTGATCCAAATAAGGCATCAATTAAAACGGCTTTTGGCGGAACAGGCTGAAACTGAACTTCCGATTGTATAAATGTAATTTCAACCGGGCTTTTATGAAGCCTGGAAAGATTAGCCTGGAAATCATTTGTTCCCCTATTTCCTAGCTCTAAAATATAAAGGGTAACCTGGCAATGCTTTTCAGATAATAATCTTGCCAGCACCAACCCATCACCGCCATTGTTTCCATTGCCGCAATAGATAACAAAATTATTTTTAAGGTAGTCATTGCGCTCCAGCCATTCCATACATTTGGAAACAGCTCTTTCCATCAAATCAAGGGAACTTATTCTTTTATGTTCAATAGTAAATGCATCCCATTGGTGTATCTGTTCGGTAGTTAGTATTTGCATATTCAGGTATGAGATATGAGGTGTCAGGTTTCAGGTGTCAGTATGAGGTATCAGGTATGAGGTATGAGGTATGAGGTATCAAGTATCTGGTAAATAACATAATATCATAACTAACATATTAATAATTAAGTAAAAATCTTGTATTTGCAAAAAGTAAATTTTCATACCTCATACCTCATACCTCATACCTCCTGTCTATTCTTCAAAATCTCCGTTCTGCATATAACTTCCAAAAAGATTACAAAGATTTTTGGTAGAATATATCCGTCGGTTAAATTTATTACTTAAAACAATAATTACACCTTGCTCATCTATCAGCCTGATAAATACGGTATTGCTGCCATGCCACCAGCCATTATGATACAGCAACTTTTTGCCGTTAGGCAAGAACGTCATTCTCCAGCCAAGTCCGTAATTACGATTTCCCTGCTTTTCAAAACTGTAAGGAGCAAAGGCGCTGTCGAGAGTCTGTTTGGTAAACAACCTGCCCGGATACAAGGCCTGGTCCCACTTTAACATATCCTCAGCGGTACTGTAGATATTCTTATCTCCATAAACCACATCTAAAAATTCATAAGGATACTTCCGGTTATTCCATTCAAACGATGGAAGGGCCCGGCTCATATCGGGAGGTGAAAAAACATAAGTATCATTCATCTGTAGGGGACGAAAAAATGTATTCTCAAGATAGGTTTTAAAAGATTCACCACTAACCGTTTCAACTATTAGAGCCAGTAATACATAGTTAGTATTGCAATAGGCAAAATGCTTTCCTGAAGGAAAATCCAAAGGCGGATGGTAATCATAAAGCGAACGCAAAACATCTGTGTTAGTAACCATTTTTTTTGTATCCCATTTATACTTTTCCAAATAATGCAGGTAATTAGGCAATCCGCTGCGATGACTAAGCAGCATTTTTATGGTAATGCCTTTAAAAGGAAAGTCCTTGAAATATTTTGAAAGTGTGTCCTGCAAGCCAAGCTTTCCTTCTTCCCACAGCTTAAGGATTGCCATTGCAGTAAAAGTTTTTGAAATGGAGGCAAGATGAAAAGCCGTTCTTGAAGTTAATGTATCCTGCTTCAATTTAGGATCGGTAAATCCGGTAGTCTCTTCAAAAACCACCCTTCCTTTTTTTGCTACCAGAATACTTCCGTTAAAAATGCCTGCAGGTAATGACTTTTCAAAAAAATCCTTACAGGAATTATGGTAATGTATGTATTCAGCTTCCGAAAGTTGCCCGGCAGTATCAATAACTTGCCTGATAGTAGTATCTACAGGCGCCTTTATTACATTACTTTTCTTCTCAGAATTATTGCATGAAATAAAACACATTAAAACAATAGCCAGTCTGCAAACATTTATCACCAGGGTACTTTTAAAATTTATAAGGTTGGCAAAAATAAGTCCCCAAAGCGGTTCAAGTTCACTTTGAGGCCGTTTCTTTTGTTTTATTTGAAATTAATATTTCATATTTGCACAATTGAAAGAATCATTTCAGAAAGCGTAAATGATATAATGGAAAGTCAGCAAACAAGCTATCCCAAAGAAAAAATAAATATTTTATTATTAGAAAATATTAGTGAAGCAGCCGCAACACGTTTTAAAGAAGGAGGTTACGCGTCTGTAAAAAGAATAAATGCTGCGCTAAGCGAGGAAGAGTTGATTCATGAGGTTAAAGATGTACACTTGCTGGGAATAAGGTCAAAAACTCAAATTACTCCTGCCGTATTAGAAACCGCCCGCAAATTACAGGCTATTGGTTGCTTTTGTATCGGAGTAAACCAGGTAAATCTTAAAAGCGCCAGACAGCATGGGGTAGTTGTATTCAATGCTCCATATTCTAATACGCGTTCTGTTGCTGAACTGGTCATAGGATTGTCTATCATGCTGATCCGTCGTATTCCGGATAAAAATAAAGCAGCTCATGAGGGAATCTGGCTGAAAGAAGCTAAAGGAAGTTATGAACTGCGTGGAAAAACCCTTGGTATTATCGGGTACGGTAATATTGGAACGCAGGTAAGTGTTCTAGCGGAAGCGCTGGGTATGAAGATCATCTTTTTTGATGTAGTTACCAAGCTCCCTTTAGGTAATGCTGTGGCTAAAAAATCACTTAAAGAGGTAGTGAGTCAGGCTGATATTGTAACCCTTCATGTGCCTGAAACTAATCAGACTAAAAATCTTATTAATAAAGCGGTCCTGAAATCATTTAAAAAAGATTCCATCCTGATTAATTATGCAAGGGGAGAAGTGGTTGATCTGGAGGCTTTGAGTAAAGCCATCACAGAAGGATTATTATCCGGCGCAGCTATAGATGTTTTTCCCGTTGAACCTGAGAAAAATGGTGCAAGCTTTAAAACGTCTTTACAAAATTTGCCTAATGTTATTTTAACTCCTCATATTGGTGGATCTACTGAAGAAGCACAACAGAATATTGGGGAAGATGTAAGTAATAAATTATACCAGTTTCTTGAAATGGGAATGACGATTGGTTCACATACAATACCTCCTATCAGCATGCCCGCCCAGGAGGGTACCCATAGGATTCTCCACATTCATAATAACGTGCCGGGCGTATTATCAGCTATAAATACAGAACTTTCCAAACATAAGATTAATATTCTGGCGCAATATTTAAAAACAAATGAGGATATAGGTTATGTTGTGCTGGATGTAGATAAGAAACTTTCATCCAGGGCTTTTGAACTGCTTAAACAGGTAAAGGATACGATCAAGGTGCGCTTGTTGTATTGAGGTATGAGGTATGAGGTATGAGGTGTAAAAGCTTATTTCTTCAAGATAATTAAAACCTGGCACGAGTGATAGTATTATAGCAAATAATAAACTATGAAACGTAAACCTTAAAGTGGTAAAATTCGTTTTTTGAGCTTTATGTCACCCTTTCTCAAGGTATACTTCTTTGTTTTATCATTTTTCTATAATAATTTCACCCCTTAAGGATTGGTCAAACAGATATTTAATTTAAAAGGTTAACTTCTTTTAAGGAGCTTTAGTGTTAAGAACTTTAATGTTAAGAATTAAACCTTTGCAACTTATTATAGATAATAATGTTACATAAAGAAGGTATGTGCGCTAATGAGGATCTGTTTTCCTCATGCCTCATACTTGAAACCTGATACCTAAAATATTTCGTATGAAACTGGTAATAATTGGAGGTGGCTTTGCCGGCTTGCAGGTGGCAAGAAGATTAAAAGACCGGGCTGGTTTTGAGATAACGTTAGTTGATAAATGCAATTATCACCAGTTTCAACCTTTGTTTTACCAGGTTGCTACAGCTGGTCTTGATGCAAGTAATATTTCCTTTCCTCTCCGAAAAGTATTCCAGAAAAGTAATAATGTTCACATCAGGATGGCAACAGTTCAGGAGATTGTTCCTGCTGAAAATAAAATAATAACTGACGAATTAACAATTGAATATGATGTGCTTGTAATAGCAACTGGTGCTACTACCAACTTTTTTGGTAATGAAAAAATTTCGGCCAATGCGCTTCCGATGAAATCTACTACAGAAGCATTAGGAATCCGGCACAGGTTATTGCAGAATTTTGAGGAAGCAGAAATTGCAACAAGCAAAGAGGAACAGATAAAACTTATGACTATAGTGATTGTTGGCGGAGGACCTACTGGTGTTGAGCTATCAGGTGCTATTGCTGAAATGAAAAGATATGTTCTTCCTAAAGACTATCCAGAACTGGATTTTACACAAATGAAGATATACCTGCTGGAGGGCGGCGGTGAAGTGCTGGAAAATATGAGTGATACGGCATCTGTTAAATCATTAAAATATTTAGAGAACCTGGGTGTAACAGTTTTGTTATCAACCCGCTTAACAGATTATGACGGACAAACAGTTCAGTTAAATAACGGCCAAAAAATCGAGGCTTCCACTGTAATTTGGGCGGCAGGTATAAAAGGAAATGTTCCCGGAGGTATAAAACCGGAACTTGTGGCAAGAGGCAACAGAATTAAAGTTGACCGCCATAACAGGGTTCAGGGGTTAGAAAATATTTATGCGATAGGAGATATCGCATCTATGGAAACACCCTTATATCCTAATGGCCATCCCCAGGTAGCTACAGTTGCTATTCAACAAGCCAAACTTCTGACTGAAAACCTGCGGAAGATTGAAAGAAAATCTCCGGACCAGGTGGAAGAATTTGAATATTACGATAAAGGCTCAATGGCAACCGTAGGCCGTAACCTTGCAGTAGTAGATCTTCCGCATCCCAAAGTGCACTTTGGGGGGTTTATTGCCTGGCTGGTATGGATGTTCCTTCACCTGATGCTAATACTTGGAGTTAAAAACAGGATATTTGTTTTTACTAACTGGGTTTATAATTATTTCACACATGATCAGTCTCTGCGATTGATTTTTAAAGATTTTTACCGCCCCAAAAAAGTTCCTGAACTGGATAAAATAAAAGTCGTTTAGAAAATTATTACGAAATGATGCTACCACTACCAACCAGTAGCTTCTTGCCCGTATAGCTTAGTAAAAAAGAGGTTAGCAGTCAGCAGATCAATGCCCAATACGTTTCATCCTGATAGCTGACGGCTGATTTTATTACCTCTATACCTTTCCAAGAATCTTCTTTGCCCTACTTTTGAACGCAGCTGTCTCATGATCCCATCGTTCTTCTATCAAAAGTTTTATCTCAGGTAAAATTTCCGGATAAGTTTTGGAAAGGTTTTGAAGAACCGTTAGGGAGAACGCTTTAACGGCCACTGCTTCATTGGGGAAAGCGATATACCTGAAACAAATATCCATTACAGCTCCCTGGTATTTTTTGGGTATAATTATATCTTGTAATAAACGAATGGTATTTCTTTAAACTGCACTATGCAATGCTGGTTTCTGAAGATTTTTAATAAGCATGCTAAAATGTTTTTCAATCAGTTCCGGGTGTCCAATTACGCAGTAGCTAAGTGGCCATGCAGCTCTCTGCACTACCCGGTATTCATCTTTAATAAACAACTCAAATAATTCATCAAATCTTTCCTGGTTATTATTTACCCAATGAACTATTTTAACTGCTTGTGCCTTTGAATGTTCCTTTAATATCTCTTCACGAAGTTTAATAATGCTTTAACAACAAATTTCTTTGCTAAAATAAAAAGTTGTCCGTAAGTAGCAACAGTATATTGAATAATATTTGACAGTCTGATTGTAAGACTTTTTTTCAAAATAAAATAAAATACTACAGAGCCTGAAATCAATGTAAAACTGCTTGCATATACTGCTCCCATTAAATTACCAAACCACCTGATACTCATATACGTAGATAAAAGGCTTATAATTAAAAACAACATATTAATCCTAAAATTTACTTGGGGTTTTCCGATTGAGTCCATGGTATATCCAAATTGAGTAAAAAAAGGTCTTAAAAAAGAAAACAGCATGGTTACCTGCAAAATAGGTACTGCCTTCATATAGTCCGGACCGGCAACTATTTTTATAACAAGTCCGGGAATAAAGAGTATAAACAGGCTGGCCGGTATTATTAAAGCCGTAAGCGTGCCTACCATTTTTTCAAAATAATAACTAACCAGGCCTGTTCCATCGGTAGACATCGCCTGTACATTTTTTGGAAACAGTACATCTGCTACAGCAAGAAAAGGAACATCTAACACTCCAGCTATCCGTGAAACAACACTGTAATAAGATACATATATTTTCCCAATAACCGGATTTCCTATAGCATACGCCGTAACAAAATGATCTGCAAATTTATAAATATGAGAAAGCAGCGCTGTTCCAAAAACAAATTTACCAAACTGTAATAACCTGATTATGATTCCTTTATCAAAATACAAATGCTTATTCAGGAGTTTATGGCTGGTAAACAAAAAATAGCAGGAGGCCAGCAACAAAGAAACAATTTGTGCCATTACCAGGTGCTGTACAGTAATAACTTTAACGCTGAAAAAAAGTGAACTAACAATAAAAAGAAATAATAAACCTTGTCTTAAAAAATAAGCGTGAAAGGTCTGCCGGTATTGCATTCTACTTTGTTGTACAATTTCACAGTGGTTAAATGGTACCTGAAAAATAATCAGGGCGATGCTCCAATGTAATAATATTTCTAATTCAGGCGTTTTTAATAAACGGGCGAGCCATCCGCTGCATAAAAGAAAAAATATAATTACCAGTGCTGAAAATAAAATATTGATAATAAGGGAAGCAATTTGAACTTCCTGTAGTTTTTGTTTATATCGCTCATCATAAATGAGTTTGATCAATGCGTTTCTTAACAGTCCCATTTTAACATATTCCATCATGGTAACAATGGTTTGAAATAAGGCATACACACCAACCTGTTGATTATTAAGAGAATAATGAGTAAGAATGAAAAATCCGACTAGTGCAAAAAAGAAAAGAGAAAAACGTTGTGAAAGGGTTATAAACAGAGAAGTAATCCAAAAAGATGGTTTAAATGGAATTTTCAATGATATTGTTTTAATAGGGGAATTTGTGAAATCAGGTGGCTTGCTCTTTCAATCCCATATGTTTTCGCTTACATTTACGCCAAGTTCGGAAATTAACCGTGTTTAGCAAAATTATACTTTAACAAAAACTATATAGGGTAGGTGTTATTATGAAAATAAGGAATCCCAAGAACCGTTTTGATCTTTCAATAAAACGTTCCGACTATGTACTTGAGATAGGTGGCGGACATAATCCTCATCCCCGGTCAAATATGGTGGTAGACAAATTCCCGCATGTTAATTACCATAGAAGTGGGGATATAAAAGTTTTACAACACCAGACTTTTATCTCTGCAGATGGACAGAACCTTCCTTTTAGAGACAAGGAGTTTGACTATGTAATTTGCTGCCAGGTTTTAGAGCATGTTGAAAATCCTGCTAAATTTCTTTCTGAACAATTCAGAGTAGCTAAAAAAGGCTACATAGAAACACCTTCCTTATTTGGGGAACATCTGTTTCCTAAAGAATCTCATAAGTGGATACTTCATGAGCATAAAGATGTTCTGTATCTGGTTGATAAAAGCACCATAAATTTCCGTGTAGGGTATGATTTGGGAGAATTGATTCAATTATACCTGCCTACACATTCTATTGGATTTAAAATAATGGAACGTACTCATCCTAATCTTTTTACTATTCGCATTGAGTGGGAACATGACTTTAATTATGTGGTGGAACCAACTGATCCTGCCATTCTTAATTATTTTACCTGCAAATGGAAACTGAGTTGGGCAGATGACTTTTTTCCTCCTAAGACCATCTGGCAGGAATTAAGCGAGACCTCCAAGGCATTTTTGGAAATTGCTAGAAGAGCATATAAGACGAAGGTTTGGAAGAAGTAGATCAGTTTTCAGTTGGAAGAAGTAGATCAACTTTCAATATGCAAAATTATTCATTAGTCAAAATCAGGGTTTCAGTTTTCAAAGATAAATTTTGAATTTCCTAATTGTTGAAGGACTTATAAAGTCTTAAGTTTTACCAGCTATCAATACAAACGCAGACATCTAAAGTCTTGACTAAGACATTTCCAAAACAGGTGCAATCTTAAAAGCTTACAGGGACAGTGTATTCATTCAAGACTTTCGAAGTCTGAGCATCACGTTTAAGATATCGATATTCAAGACTTCGGAAGTCAACATCTGTATTATAAGTTTCAGATCTTCTAAGGCCTAAACTTCAAGATTTTTGCAGATAAAAATAAAAAGGATAATATAAAATCGTCTTATAATTAATATTATGTTAAGTAGAATTATAAACCTTATTTCTTTGATCTCTTATTTTAAATTATTATAATTGATATAAACAAAAAAGCCGGCTATACTTGCCGGCTATATAAAGGTTTTATAAAAAATTATCAATGCGCCTTATCCACGTTGTTAAATTTATCCTCATAACCCTTCACCTTATCCTTTAAATTCTTTTGTTCATAAATATTTATAAGCAAGTCGTAAGTGTCTTTCAGGTTTGATTTTTCATCCATTTTAAGCTTACCCTTGCTGCCTAGTAATTGTTCTACTTTTTCAAAATAAGGTAATGCCTGATCGAATTTACTTAGCATTTGTGTTTTCAACTCATCCTTCATCTTCTGATCTTCAGGCTTCATTTTACCAGATGCAGGTAGCTTAATCGCTTTCATTTTTTTGCTGATATCAACTCCTTTATTAAACAGAATTTGGCCTAAAACTAAATTAGCTTGCGGAAAATCCGGTTTAAGCTCTATAGTTTTTTTCATATTGTTTTCTGCCTTGTCTATCATTTGCTCCCAATTAGCAGGACGTGAAGCAACAGTATCCTTATAGGCCTCCTTGTATAATTCCACACCATAGTTAAAAACATACAGATAATTATTTGGCTCTTTAGCAACAACCGCTTCATACTTTGTTAGAAGGTCCTGCTTGTTTCCGGATTCACCAGCCATTTCAAGGTCAAAGCTATCCCAGAAAGCATCTTTAGGAAACAAAGTTCTGCCTGACTGTATATACTTGGTAGCATTTGCGTTATCCTTCTTTTGGCGATAATAATCAGCAAGCCATTTATAAATTTCAACCATATTATCACCCGTTACTTTTGCATCAGCTAACTTAGAGTAGTAAACTGCTGCAGTATCTTTCTGATTTAATTTTTCCGCAGATATGCCCGTATATAGCGTAACTAAAGTATCTAACTTAATATTTGCCACACCTTTATCGTTAATAAAGGCTCCTACTTCCAGGCTTTTCTTAAAATTAGTGAAAGCATCTGCAAAATTGTTACTGTTGTAAAATGCAGCGCCTGTTTTAAAGTAACCCTGGTAAATATCAATCATAGTTTTATGATTATCCATAGTACTCAGCAATAATTTTTTATCATCAATCTGAGTATATTTTTTAATCGCCTCATAAGCTTCATTCCTGGTTTCTGTAGAACCGGACTTTTGAGTAGAATCACTAGCAATTTCAGAGTATATTTTTGCTTTCGTGTACCAGGCTTCAGGATCCTTGCCCCCTTTTTCGGAAGCTACTACCTTATCAATCTCAGCTTTTGCTTCAGGCAGCTTTTTCGACTTTAGTAGGTCTTTAGCCTTACCAGCCGACTGAGCCAGAGAACCCAGAGCTGAGGCAATGAAAAGAGACACTATCAGTATTTTTTTCATATTTTTTTTATTTAGTAAATAGATTTTTATAATTGATTGTCAGTATTATCTTCAGACGGATTGTGCTCATCAGGAGTTGTATCATCCTGATTCATTGTTTCATCATCCTGATTCATTGTTTCATCATCCTGATTCATTGTTTCATCATCCTGATTCATTGTTTCATCAATATTCAATTTTTCATCCTGAGATTCGATTTCTATATTGATTCCTGGAACTTCATCCAGCTTGGTGATAGCCGCAATTTCATCGCTGTCATCCAATCGGATTAATTTAACACCCTGAGTAGCTCTTCCTGCTTCCCTAATATTAACAATTCCTGTTCTTATTGTAATGCCGCTTTTACAGGTGATCATCAAATCTTCATTTTCTTTTACATCCAACATCCCTACCAGTGAACCGGTTTTATCTGTAACATTAATTGTTTTAACACCCTTACCACCTCGGTTTGTTATGCGATACTCGTCAACCTGGGTTTTTTTTCCAAAACCTTTTTCACTTACTACCAAAACGGTTCTGGTTTTGTCCTCCTTTTTGACACATATCATGCCAATCACTTCATCTTTTTCATCATCAACTTCAATGCCACCTACTCCTATAGCCCCCCTTCCAGTCGGGCGAACATTAACCTCAGGAAAACGTATAGCCCTTCCACTTTTAACAGCCAACATAATTTCATGAGTACCATCTGTTAGCTTTGCCTCAAGTAACTCATCTCCATCCAAAATTGTAATAGCGTTAACACCATTTTGCCTGGGGCGGCTAAACTCTTCCAAAGAAGTTTTTTTAATAATTCCTTTCTTAGTACAAAGTACAATAAAATGTGAGTTCACAAATTCTTTATCTTCCAGGCTTTTAATATCTATGATAGCGCGGATTTTATCATCAGATGGTATCTGGATAAGATTTTGTACTGCCCTTCCCTTACTGGTTTTATCTCCTTCAGGAATTTCGTACACTTTGAGCCAGAAACACCGGCCTTTTTCGGTGAAAAAGAGCATGCTATGGTGAGTAGAAGCGACAAACAGGTGTTCAATCCAATCTTCCAGCCTTGTTTTGCCGCCGCTGGAACCCCTTCCTCCCCTACGCTGCTGGCGGTATTCTACTTGGGATGTACGTTTAATATATCCAAGATGAGAAATGGTAATTACTACGTCTTCTTCTTCAATAAGGTCTAAAATATTTACATCATCAGCCAGATAAGTAATCTCAGTTTTTCTTTCATCACCAAATCGGTATTTAATATCAAGAAGCTCATCTTTGATGATCTGGAACCTGATTCCTTCATCACCAAGTATAGCTTTCAACCTTGCAATCGTTTTCATGAGTTCCGCATGTTCTTCACGAATCTTATCCCTTTCCATTCCTGTTAACCTTTGCAGGCGCAATTCCAGAACAGCCTTTGCCTGAATTTCCGTCATTGCAAAATTACTCATCAACCCTTCCCTTGCAATTTCAGGATTAGACGAATTCCTTATCAGGCTGATCACTTCATCAAGGTGGTCTAATGCAATCAGATAGCCTTCCAGGACATGTGCCTTTTTTTCTGCTTCTCTTAGTTCATATTGTGTACGCCTGATTATCACTTCATGCCTGAAAGTGACAAATTCGCTGATCATGTCCTTCAGGTTCAGTGTCCTGGGCCGGCCCTTAACCAGCGCTACATTATTAATGCCGTAAGAAATTTGCAGTTCTGTAAACTTGAAGAGCTGGTTTATTATAACCGAAGCTACTACATCCCTTTTCAGGTCTATTACTATCCGGGTTCCTTCTTTCTGATTAGATTCATTATTAACATGGGCAATACCTTCAATTATTTTTTCGTTTACCAGTTGACCGATCCTGTCACACATAGCATCCCGATTTACCTGGTAAGGAGTTTCGGTAATGATGATCTGTTCGCGGCCGCTTGTTTTAGTATCTACATGCACTTTACCTCTTAAAATAACACGACCACGACCGGTATGCATAGCCAATCTAACGCCTTCCATCCCCCATATCAAACCTCCTGTTGGGAAATCCGGTGCTTTTACATGCCTGATCAGGTCTTCTATAGAAATCTCCTTGTCGTCTATATAGGCAATGCACCCGTCAATCACCTCGCTAAGATTGTGCGGCATCATATTAGTGGCCATACCTACAGCAATGCCACTTGATCCATTAACTAATAAATTGGGGAGGCGCGAAGGTAATACAACCGGTTCTTCCAGCGAATCATCAAAGTTGGGCTGAAAATCTATAGTCTCTTTATCTATATCTTCCAGCATACTTTCGGCCCGGCGATGTAAACGGGCTTCGGTATATCTCATTGCCGCAGGACCATCTCCATCCTGTGATCCATAGTTACCCTGGCCATCTACAAGAGTGTAACGCATACTCCATTCCTGAGCCAGGCGTACCATTGTATCGTAAATTGATTTATCACCATGCGGATGATATTTACCCATTACCTCACCTACAATACGTGCGGATTTTTTATACGGCTTACTACTGCTATTACCTAGTTCTCTCATAGCGTATAAAACACGGCGATGTACCGGTTTCAATCCATCCCGAACATCTGGCAAAGCACGGCCTACGATTACTGACATAGAATAATCTATGTAGGCCGTTTTCATCTGCTCTTCAATATTAATTTGTATGATCCGGTTGTTATCTTCTGTTTCCTCAGGGACTAAATTATCTGCCATAACTTATAAGAAATTTATTACTGGTTAATACCCTTTTGTATATGGGCGAAGTTATCCATTTTACGCTGTAAAACCACATTAAACGGCGGCTGAGATTTTTGAATTATCCACGCATGTGGATAAAGGCACATGTTTTATTTAACCCTAAATTTCGTATAAATTGTAATCAGCGGCAAGCTTGTAGTAATTAGAAACTCAACTAAAACGAAATAAAGTCTAACATAAATTCTTATAATAAATTATAATTAAGTTATAGTTCACACAAACGCATTTGATGTATTTAGCTAATCTTCAAGACTATAGTTAATATTGTAAAATCACTTCTCCACATTTTTGGCTTTGGCACGGAGTTGGGTTGAGGATTACTTTATTTCTCCTTAATCAATAGTTTGAATTACCATTGCCTGTTTTTATTCCGTACCCCTTGCGGCATAATATTTTCGATACCAATAGTGAATTTTAAACTTTATTTATGAAAAGCAAATGGACTCTGGTGTTAATTGTTTTAATGGCTATTGTGTTGCATGCTTACAAAGCGTTTCAAACTGCAGGTATTAGTGGTAGAGTTTCTCCACAAAATGCTGCTGAAATGATTTTTGCAACACAGGATGCTGACTCAATCAAAGTTATCCCTGCAAATGGTGTTTTCATGTTGGAAGCTAAACCAGGCATGTACAAAGTTATTGTAGATGCTAAACAGCCATTCAAAGATATATTGATTGAATCTGTTGAAGTTACTTCAGGTAAAACTACAGATTTAGGAGAAATAAAAATTAGTCGGTAATCTCTATGTTTATTCTGTAAAACCAGATGCCGGCTCAGTGCCGGCATTTTAATTTAATGTATCCTTATCTTATCTTTGGTTATGTCCAAACATATCATTCTTTTCGGTGCCGGAAAGTCTGCATCCTTTCTTATTAAATACCTTCTTACAGAATGCTGTATATATAAATGGCGGCTTACAGTTGCCGATAACAATATTCTTTTAGCACAATCAAAAGTAGGTTTGATTTCTTATGCTGAAGCAAAGCAGGTACAAATAGAAAATGAGGAACAACGTTCCGGTATGATAAAAGAAGGCGATCTTATTATTTCATTGCTTCCGCCATCACTACATTTCCTTGTGGCTGGCGATTGTTTGATGTATGGTAAAGCTTTACTTACTGCGTCATATCTCGATGAAAAGATCCTGTCACTTGCACCTGATATAAAAAAAGATGGTCTGCTATTCTTGTGCGAGATGGGACTGGACCCCGGTATTGATCACATGAGTGCAATGCGTTTAGTACATCGGATTAAAGAGCAGGGAGGCGAAATTGTTTCGGTTAAATCGCATTGCGGTGGCCTGCTGGCACCTGAAAGTGATGATAATCCATGGCATTATAAGATAAGCTGGAATTCAAAAAATATTGTAATGGCCGGATCTTCCGGGGCTATATTCAGGGAGAAGAATGTAATTAACAGGGTGGCATATAAAAAATTATTCTATGATTGTAAAAGTATTATAGTAAAGGATCATGGCCAACTTGCGTATTATCCAAACAGGGATTCACTGCCATACATGAAATCTTATGACCTTCAGGATATACCTACCTTTATTCGTACTACGCTTCGGCATCCTGCTTATTGCGCTGCATGGAACAGTATAGTAAACGCCGGATTAACAGATGATACAACTATTATTAATTCACCTGGATTGACTTTTAAAAATTGGAGCACAACTTTAATACCTTTTGTTAATATAAATAACAGCAATCAATTTGACTTCCTGGGATTTTTTGATAATCAAATTATTCCTAAGCACTTAAAAACTTCAGCGGATATACTTCAATATCTTCTTGAGAAAAAATTAATGATGCAGCCAGCAGATAAGGACATGATTATAATGTTACACGAAATTGAATATTATCTTGATAACAAACTTTATAAAACAAATAGTTTGCTGATGTTAAAGGGTGAAGATAATATTTATACAGCAATGGCTAAGACAGTGGGATTACCTTTAGGTGTCGCTGCCAGTCTTATTTTACGAAAAAAAATGTTACTAACGGGGTTGCATATCCCAATACTACCTGAAATTTATAATCCTGTATTAAACGAATTGGAAAAACAAGGTATCAGCTTTGAAGAAAATGATTCTGTGATGAAAGAAGAGTTGATATAAATAATTATACACTCAACAAGCTTAAAAGATCTTTGATACCTGCTGTTGCAGGTTTCTCAATGCTGATCAAATTGTTCATTGAAACTGTGTAAGGAATAAGTTTATCTATAATAAATGCAGGTATATTCCGGGGTGCATAATTTACCAGGCCTGCGGCTGGGTATACAACGAGTGAGGTTCCAACAACAACAAAAATATCAGCCTTTCTCACAATACTAATAGCTGTAGGTATCATCGGCACCTCTTCTTCAAACCACACTATATAAGGCCGAAGCTGTGCTCCATCTGCAGCTTTATCTCCCCATTTAATATCGCTTGTTATATCATAAACAAGCGCTTCATTTTTTTCACTGCGCATTTTTAATATCTGGCCATGGAGATGTACAACATTTGAAGAACCAGCCCTTTCGTGCAAATCATCAATATTTTGTGTAATGATAGTTACTTCATAATCTTTTTCCAGTGTGGCAAGTCCATAATGTGCTGCATTAGGTTGAGCAGCCAGCACGTCCTCACGGCGGATATTATAGAAGTCAAGAACCAGTTGAGGATTTTTTTTCCATGCTCCCGGTGTGGCAACTTCCCTTACATCGTATCCTTCCCATAAACCATCACTATCCCGAAAAGTCTTTATGCCACTTTCTGCACTGATTCCAGCCCCTGTTAATACTACCAGATTTTTTTTCATAACAGCTTTTAAATATTAATGGTTAATTATTAATGGTTAATCAATGTCGTTGACTTAAGAAGTTAGTAGTGATCGTTCGTATTTGAATTACAATTTGGTTAGAGGTCTTAGAGTCCTTTGTGGGATTTCCTTTGTGTCCACTGTGGTTAATTAGGGTCTATGATTTTAAGAGTCTTTTAACCACAAGGAACACAAAGAAAATCCCACAAGGGACACAATGAATGCCTGCTACATACGAAATCCTTATGTCATTGATATTAAATGGTTAATGGTTAACGGATAGTGGTTGATTATTATAAATGCACCTACCGTTAATAATTAACAATTAACCATTAACTACTCCCCTGCCATCTCCATAACTATTTTCCATTCTTCTTCAGTTACAGGTTGCACTGATAATCTACCTAATCTAACCAGTGCCATTGTAGAAAGTCTTTTATCATTTTTAATTTTTGTTAAAGGCACTGGATTCTTTAATAGGCTGACGGGCTTTATATCAACTGCCACCCAGTTAGTGTCCTCTGTGGTTGGATCCTGATAAAATTCTTTAACAACTTTAGCAATACCTACTATTTCAACACCCTCATTACTGTGATAATACAGCACCTCCTCTCCTTTTCTCATTGCTTTTAAGTGAATTCGTGCGGCATAATTTCGTACACCTGTCCAGGCAGTTTGTTTGTCTTTCACAAGTTGTTCGTAACTGTAAGATGATGGTTCTGATTTAACAAGCCAGTAGGCCATAAGTGTTTTCTATTAAAGTGATCAAAGATTGTATAATAATAATATTATTATTTCGATTACTTGTTACCGCATTATTATAAAAATTTTTCGATAATTTTTATTTTTTCAATCCAAGGTTAATTCTTCACCGTATGTATTTATGTTAACAGAGGTATTAATTAATGAATACTCAACAAAATAACTTTAAACCCTAAACTATAAAAAAAAGTTTATAAAACCGATTGGCAACAGTGAAATACATTTAGCGATTCACGTTGTTTTGTTAAAAGCAAAATAAGAATTTGGTGTATAGTGGGATTTTCAAATCAGGCCGGCCCTTTCTATGGCGGGCCTTTTTATTGTTAACTTATCAGATCTCTGAGACTAACGTGGCAAACTGCCAATTAAGACTTTCGAAGTCTGAACCCTAAGTATAAGATATCGATATTTTAAGACTTCGGAAGTCATCGGCTGTTTTCTAAATTCAAAAACTTTCTCTATTCAAGACTTCGGAAGTCGAACCCAAACCTGATACCTGATACCTCACACCTGGTATCACCGGCTTGCCAGCACATCTGCAATATGCATGGTTTTTAAATTCAACCCTTTGTGACGGATATATCCATCAATATGCATGAGACAGGAGAGGTCGGTTGAAATAATATATTCTGCTCCCGTATTTAAAGCGTTTTGCACTTTTTGATCAGCCATGCCTGCTGAGATAGCCGCAAATTTTATAGCGAAAGTGCCTCCGAAACCACAACAAGTTTCAACATCATTCATTTCCATTAATTCAAGTCCCGCAACATTTGAAAGTAAAATACGGGGCTCCTGTTTAATTTTACATTCACGAAGACCAGCGCAGGAATCATGATAGGTAGCTTTTCCATTTAAGGTAGCTCCCAATTTCTCAATGTGTAATACGTTAACTACAAATTCAGAAAATTCGAAAATCCTGCTGCTAAGATCTTTTACCTCATTATACAATGAAGAATTATCAAAAAGCCTGGAATAATAATTTCTTACAAAACCTACACAAGAAGCACTGGGTGCCACAATATAATCGGCTCCCTGAAAATCTTTTAGAAATTTAGCGCACGCATCTTTAGCTTCATTTTGAAAACCAGCGTTAAATGCCGGCTGGCCACAACAGGTCTGATTAACATTATAATGAACCGTACAACCAGCTTGCTCCAATACGTCCACCATATTAAAGGCCGTCTCAGGATATAGCTGATCAACAAAACATGGCACAAAGATTTGTACGTTCATTCAATAATTATTTATGTAACGCAAGAAAAACAGGGCTCTGATAGTTTGTATTAATAAAGTGAACTAACTGTATACAGACAATCTGAGGTCAGCCTCTGGTTTTACGGGGAAGTGACTTATGTAGTTGCTGTAAGGTGATCATTTTTATAGCGGTAACAGCGGCTTCTTTACCTTTATTTCCGTGCTTACCTCCAGTGCGGTCAGCTGCCTGCTGTTGATTATCAACAGTTAATATCCCAAAGATGGAAGGAATTGGCAACGTTAAATTTAGTTGCATGATACCGTCTGTAACACCTTTACAAACATAATCAAAATGCGGAGTTTCACCTCTGAGGACGCAGCCCAGGGCTATAAATGCTGATGGACGACAATCCAGGTACTTTGACGCCTCCCAATAGCTTTTAATACCAAAAGGAATTTCGAAAGCACCTGGAACAGTTATAGAGGTAACATTACTGAAATTATACGCTGCCAGGGCCTGTTTACAACCATCTTCCAGTTTATCAACAATGGTTGCATTCCATTCGGTACGGATAATAACTATACAAGCATTCCTATTCAGAATGCCTGTATTTGTGTTAAGTAATTCACTGTCATTTATATCTGCCATACCGTTCTTTTTTCTTCTTAATCAATCACACCAAGTCTTGCAAGATATTTGTCTATATCAAAGCCCCTTTCACTTTTTGAATACTTTTCTTTTATGATTTTATACATTTCGATGGCATCTTTATTTTTTCCCATGCTTTCGTATAAATATCCTGCACGAAACAGGTACTCAGGAGAATTGTAATCATCCTTTTCAAACATTTTTCCGGCTTTGCTATATTGTTCAGCGGCTTCTTCTTTTTTATTAAGTTCACTATAAGCATCTCCTAATAAAGAAATAGCCCTGGCTTGAATTTGTTTTGAATCAGTTGAAAAATCTTTAAGCTGGCTTACAGCTTTACTAAAATCTCCCAGCTTGATGTAACAGCTTCCTGCATAAAAATGTGCAAGATTAGCAGCCTTCGTTCCACCATATTTATCAATGACTTTAAGAAACCCAGGATTTATATTATCACCATTTAATGCAAGGCGTATTGAATCCTGTCCGAAGTAATCCTGCGCCCTGAACATAGCTTCAGAAGCTTTTGCTTCATTAGGTTCGGATACAAGGCTTTTATAGACAAAAAAGCCAACAACTAATGCCATCAATATTCCTAAAATAGTAAGGACTTTCTTTCCATTTACAGCCCAAAAACCTGTAGCTCTGCTGATCACATCATCTACTTCAGCATCCTGTACATTTTTATTCTCGATCATTATATATTTTGTAATTGATTAAATAAATGCGTTCGTTATCAGTCAACATAAAAAGGAAAATTCTTGTCTACATAAACATCTTTCAACAATTCGTCATCATTTGGCCACGGAGATTCTTCTGCAAATTTAACCGATTCAATAACCTGGTTATTCACCCTTAAATTAATTGCGTCAATTTCTTCTTTTGTAGCGTATTTGTTATCAGTAATTGTTTTTAAAACCTGTTCAATCGGATCTCTTTGTTTGTATTCCTCTACTTCTTCTTTGGTTCTGTATTTTTGAGGGTCGCTAATGGAGTGGCCTTTATAACGATAAGTTTTAATCTCTATGAGTGTTGGTCCGCCACCTTCCCGGGCTCTCTTAACTGCACGGCTAACACTTTCATGAACAGCTTCAGGCATCATCCCATCAATAGAATCACCCGGCATTTCATAGGCATCGGCAATTTTGTAAATGTCTGTAACATTAGAAGTTCTTTCAACAGAAGTTCCCATAGCATAATTATTATTTTCACACATAAATATTACAGGAAGTTTCCAGATCATAGCCATGTTAAACACTTCATGCAAAATACCCTGGCGCGCAGCTCCATCACCAAAAAAAGTAAGACAAACATTATCGGTTCCTTTATACTGCTCGGCAAATGCTAATCCTGCTCCTGTACCAATTTGTGCTCCAACAATTCCATGACCACCAAAAAAGCGTTGCTCAACTCCAAAAAAATGCATGCTGCCACCTTTTCCTTTAGCACATCCTGTTGCCTTGCCATAAAGCTCAGCCATACAGGATTTTACATCAACTCCCTTCGCTACTGCAAGACCATGGTCACGATAGCCAGTAATAAAAGGATCTTCAGCACGGGTAGCTGTCATACATCCGGCAGCAATAGCTTCCTGCCCGATATAAGCATGAAAAAATCCCCTGATTTTTCCTTCCATTTTATACTTTTCTTCAGCCATCAATTCAAATTGACGAATCAGTAACATTAACTCGTACCAATATAAATAAGTTTCTTTTGAAAAGTTAGTGGACATAGAAAAAATTGAGGGGCAAAAATAAGGGGAAAAAAGCAAATTTGCTTCTAAGTTTATGATTTAGTCGATTGAGAACTACTAAGGCAGAAACACAGGGACGAACACGGTGCTATTTGTTTGTGTAGATCCAAGCCTTCAAAGTATTTAAGTTATTACAAATCCAAATTTTTCATATTCAATTATCAATGTTCAACAAAATACGAAAGCCATATTCTTGAGTCTTTCATTGAGAATAATTGATAGCTCAATGTTGTTGACTTAAGAAATTTTTATTTAGCAGGCATCCCTTGTTCTCCTTGTGGGATTTCCTTTGTGTTCCTTGTGGTTAAAAAACTTCTGTAATCATAGACCTTATTTAACCACAAGGAACACAAAGGAAATCCCACAAGGGACACTAAGACTTTTAATCAAATTTGATGCAAATACGAAAGAACACTATTAACTTCTTAAGTCAACAAAATTAATTGTTAGTTGAATATTACATATTTTTCCTAATTATATTATATCTAAGTCATTTCAATAACTTACGCCATCTTCTAAAATGCCGACTTTGGCTTCAAATATTTATCAAACCATGCAAAATACCGTTCATAACGATCTTTGATAAAACTTGGTTGTGTAAAACCATGGAACTGGTTTGGGTATATCAAAAGTTCTGTTGGTATATCGAGCGACCGAAGCGCCTGATACATTTGTTCACTCCCTACAGCCGGCACATTAAAGTCTTTCTCACCCACCATAAACTGCGTAGGCGTTTTAATTCTATCTGCATGAAGGAAAGGATAAGAGAGTTTAAGGTACTTCTCAATATTATTATCTTTCCATGGCAGGCCTATTTCATTTATATACTGGTTTATATATTGGTCAACACCATAAAGAGATAAAGGTGCTGCCACTCCGGCTCCGCTGCTTGCTACTTTAAAACGCGTAGTCGATGCAATAATATAATCTGTTAATATACCACCATAGCTCCAGCCGGATATCCCTAAACGATCAGGGTCAGCAATGCCATTGTCCACGAGATAATCAGCTGCGCCCAATATATCGAGCACCTCTTTGTTTCCCCAATCTCCGGAGATAGTTCTTGAAAACTCAATACCCCGTCCATTGCTTCCCCTGTAATTTACTCCAGCTACCGCATAACCATGAGCCGCGAACATCTGTCTTGTCAAATCAAAGCTTAGTTCATCCTGGGCAGTAGGACCTCCATGAATATAAAAAATAAGAGGGAGCTTTACTTTCGGCAAATTTGGAGGGTAGAATATCAGCCCTGATATTGTAGCTCCGTCCTTACTTGTTGAGGTGAATTTTTCTACCGTGGCTAAAGATATTGAATCTATGAATTTGTTCTGAAGTGTTGTTATCCTTCTTACGTTTGTTCCTTCTACAGCATACAATTCAGCAGGCAATTGCGGTTCAGACATAAATACCAGCCATCCGCCTTTGTTATGAGGCTCCACGGAAGTAAAACTTTTGTCGCCACGTGCTATTGTTTTTATAGTGCCTTTGGTTATATCGAAAGATGCTACATAGCGTTGCCGGTCGTCTGCTATCAAAGCAACTATACTTTTTCCATCCAGCAACCATCTTGGATTAGTAACGGGACGGTCTAAAGAGTGAGATAATAATTTCGGTTCACCTCCATTGATTTTAATAATACAAAGTTCTGTCTGATCGTACATCTCATAAGTAGCATTGCTTGAAGTTCGTACATAAGCGATGGTTTCCCCGTCAGGGCTCCATTGAGGATCAGAGTCGCCTCCCGTCCATGCTGTAAGCTTTGTGGGGATTGCACCCTTTGTTGTATCTATTAACCAGATATCTGTATTTTCATTCCTTTCAGGATCTTCTGTACGATTACTTACGTAAGCTATCCGGCTTCCATCCGGACTCCATTTAGGATTGGATTCATTATACAAACCATTCGTTAATGTCTGTGTTTTTTTAGTGGCTATATCAAAAATATACAAATGCGTTCTGCTTGTATCATATTGGTAACCGCTGATATCCTGTTTAAACCGGAATTTATTAATAACATAAGGTTGAGGTGGTTTACTTTTAGAGGTATCCCTGGCGTCCTTCATTACAAGCAGCAATTTCTTGCTATCGGGGCTCCAGCTATAAGTAGTGATGTCAGCTTTTACATCCGTTAACTTTATCCCTTCCCCACCCCGGCGGTCGAGTAACCAAACCTGTGAATTTCCTGCCGGACGTACGGCCAGAAAAGAAATATATTTTCCATCATTACTCCAGCGGGGAGTGCTTTCATTATCAGGACTGTTTGTTAATTGTATTGTTTGCTTTCCGTCCCAGCTCTGCATCCAGATATCCGAATTCCGTTTGTCTTTCGCGGAATCAATAGTACTCACTGTATAGGCTACCCAATGACCATCCGGTGAAATGTTCGCGTCACTCATTGTTTGCAAACGATAAATATCGCCGGAACGAAGCAATCTTTTAGGCGTTTGAGCAAATCCATAAAAAAATAAAAATAAGAGAAGACTTAAAGAGATAAGGCGTTTTACTATTAAATGCATGAGTTTACTATTAAATTTATGATCCGTTGACTCTGGCGTAATGTCAATTATTTACTGAGTAAGAAATGGCTATCACCAGTCAGCCATCAGCTATCAGGAAATCAAAACCAGTAATCTTCCTGATTGCTGATAGCAAATACTTAAGCCTATAGTTTACTCAACAACCGTTTCAAATAAATACCTTATATCAGAACCCGGGTGATTGTTGTGATTTAATATTCGTGTTTGCATCTATTTCCACCTGCGGTATAGGCCAAATCCATTCCCTTGCTGTTGGAGCAAGCGTTAATTTAGTGGATGTTAAAACAGGGTCGGTACGGTTTATCGTTCGGGTGGTTCTTTTCAGATCAAACCATCTGTGTCCCTCGCCTACTAATTCTTTTCTACGTTCTAAAGCGATCTCATCTAATAAAGCCTGCCCCGTTAAAACTACAGGGGTGAAACCTGTAATCCTTGCCGCCTGCAATGCATTTAAATCAGCAAGTCCTGATGCCTCTTTAGCGGCACCTTGCAAAGCCCTGGCTTCCGCTCTTATCAGATACATTTCTCCGGTTCTCAGAACTTTCCAGTTCACTAAATTATCTAAAGTGGTGCCGCGTGTCATAAACTTATTTAATATCTTTCTGGAACCGGAATCATAAGGTGCAACAGGTTTGGAGCTGCCTGTACCTCTGCTTGCAAAATAAGCAGCAAAACGAACATCGTTTGTGTGGTCGTATTTAGCGGCAAGGTTAACGGAAGGGCTAAAACGGTTACGATTAGATGAACCAATGTGAACACCGGAAGATGGAGATCCTTCTCCCGAACTAAAAGGTACTGACCATAATACTTCAGCAACGGAAGCATCCGTCCATATATTTGGAAAACTGGTTTTGGAAGCCAGTGGTATAGCAGTAATCACCATTGTTGCATAATTCTCGGCTTTAACATAATCCTTTGCATATAAGTACATCCTCGCCAATAAACCTCTTACCGCAACCTGGTCAATATAAGCTTTGGAGGTAGAAGTGTTAACAGTTTTGTCAACATCACCTATACTTCACAAGGGGTAAATTAGTGAATTTTTATCATCAAAGAATTGGAATTTCAAGGTAAGTAATGTTGATAGTTGTAGTTTATAGTTTTGATTAA
>JAABUS010001699.1_pt1 | contig 46161 bp, 42 predicted proteins | sample 5560161 | NCBI WGS metagenome assembly JAABUS01 (sample SAMN10711885, study PRJNA513376) | rock metagenome | isolation source: Antarctica rocks | place: Antarctica: Victoria Land, Trio Nunatak nord | collected 2016-01-04 | reverse complement strand
CAAAATATATTATAAACTAATAATAAAATTATTAAAGAGTATATTATAAATAATAATAAACTAATAAACTTATTTAAAGATATATTATAAAATAATTATAAAGATATTTAATAAGATATAAAATCCTTTAAAAATTAATTATAAAGTAGTAATATAATTATTTAGGAGTATATATTATAAAGTAATAATAAGACTATTTAAAAGTATATATTAGAAAGTATTAATACAGTTATTTAAAGGTAAATTATAGAGTAGTAATAATATTATCTAAGAGTATAGTATCGGGCAGTAATAGGGGTATTTAGGAGTATACTATAAAATAGTAATAGGGTATTTCGGAGTATATACTATAGGGTAATAATGGGGCCATTTGGGGGCATACTATGGGGCAGCAATAGGGCCATTTAGGAGCACATACTATGGGGCAGCAATAGGGCCATTTGGGGGAATAACATGGGGCAATAATAGGGCCATTTGGGGGCATGCCATAGGGCAGCAATAGGGCCATTTAGGAGCATATACCATGGAGCAGCAATGGGGCCATTTGGGGGCATACCATGGTATGGGGCAGTAATAAGGGCATTTAGGGGCATGCCATAGGGCAGCAATAGGGCCATTTAGGAGCACATACCATGGAGCAGCAATGGGGCCATTTGGGGGCATGCCATGGCATGGGGCAGCAATAAGGGCATTTAGGGGCATGCCATGGAGCAGTAATAGGAGCATTTGGGGGAATACCGGGCCATGGGGGCACACCATGGGGCAGGAACGGGGGCATTTGGGGGGCCATGCCATGGGGCAACAATGGGGGCATTTGGGGGCATAGTATAGAGCAGCAATGGGGGCATTTGGGGTATACCATAGGGCAGCAATAGTGCCATTTAGGGGAATGCCGGGCCATTTAGGGGCATTTGGGGGGCCATGCCATAGGGCAACAATGAGGGCATTTGGGGGCATAGTATAGAGCAGCAATGGGGATATTTGGGGCATAGCATGGGGCAACAATGGGGCGATTTGGGGGGGCATGCCATGGGGCAGTAATGGGGGCATTTGGGAGCATGGTATAGAGCAGTGATGAGGCCATTTGGGGGTATACTATTGGCCAGAATTTGGGAAATGAGATCACGTAAGGAGTCAATTGGCGACAAATCATAGCCAATCGTTCCTAGCGGCTGGGCGGAAAGCTTAATGTGTTCCAATACAATATAGATATTCTCTCTTCTCTATTTCAGACCTCGGATTCCCATATAAGGCTGGTGAGAATTCTCGATAGGCAGCTATTCGACTTTTGTCCTCGATTTCCCATCCTGTAACTCTGTTTCTGCTCTTCTTCTGGTAAATGATTTGGTGATTGCTGGGAGTGTGCGCTTTTCATAGACTGGAGAAAGGAGTGACTCCTGCAACCTTGTGGACGTCCGCTACCTGTGCATAGGATGTGAGAGACGGTCTGCCTCGGCATTTTCAAGGGCCTTAACTTTGAAGCCCTGAATGCGTTCGAGTTGCTGAGTAGGAAGATGGTCAGACTTGGCTCTTGTGTGATCCCATTCCATCTCAACGCTTGCGAGTTTTTGGCTGGGCTTTCGAGGTGCCATTCGCACCTGAGCTTTTATGTTCATCGCCGCTTTCACCGCTCCCTACGCCATTCATCCATTCTCTACCTTCACCAGGGCTCTTGCGCCTCATTGTACCTGGTCCCACGGCAACAATCTCTTCTTCGCTCTCACTATCACCAATATCTAACAAAACGGGCATATTGAAAGATTCTTGTTCAAATTCATTTTTAGCAGGATCAACTCTCAAAACGTCAACATTTTCGTCCTCTTGATCCAACCGACGCTTGTGGATCTCTTCAATCGGGTGTATATCGAATTCGTCTTCGCGTTCAATGTACTCCACATTCTCTTCAACCTCGGCGAAGTCAGGCGCAAGAGCAGACCAGCGTTGTGGTGTGATAATCGACCATAGATAGACGCGCCCGCTTTCTAGGCCAGAGGCTGCAACGAATGGCCGATGAGGATGCCACTATGGAGTTTTAGCACCACACGGAATTGTAGACTGCCAATTTCCTACCTCTACCATCCCGAGCTCCTCCCTGGGACCTTCTAAAATCTTGACGATGCTGCCGTGACCTCTTTCCCAAACATAAATATCATGATTCATATAGGTAGTTGCACAAACGTATTCTCCGGTGGAGCTGAATGCCACGTGGTTCCAAGACAGTCTATTGACGACGTCCTGAAATTTGTGCTCCACCTCGATATTGATTCTGTTTGGATCAAGGTCGGGTTGCGAAAATTCTGGTAGTGGGATTGTTCGGATAATTCGATCACTAGAATTGGAGACCATATCACGCCCAGAAGTAGTGAGACGGAGCAAGATTATAACCCCCGAACATAAATGATGCGAATGTATGATCGAACAGGTCTCGGTCTCTATGATATTCAACCAGCCTTTATTGGTACCAGCGACAATATGCCCACCCGTGGATGTGAAGATTGTGACACACGTTGCCTGTTTAGCATCTTGCGCGGCTTGCTTCTCACTAATCTCTTCTCCCTCCGCAAGTTGTCTCTTTGGGGTGGATGGTAATTTGCGCTTGATGGGGACGGTGTCGGAAACATCAACCAACATGGGCTGGTCTTCGAACACAGAGGCGACAAACTTGAAGCTACGCTATGTGAGCACACTCTGAGAGTAGCGTCAATCGGTACATACTGATCGTAGGGATGTAGTTCCGCGATGTACACTGGAGCTTCGAAACGGACGACTCGGAGTCTTGTACCCGTCTTGAGATCCCAGAGTATGCATTTCCAATCCTGTGACGAGCTAAGAAGGAATTGTCCATCGCAGGACCAGCTGTTGATAGTCAATTAGACAAGAGTAGCCGATCATCAGTGTGCCCTGTACCTCAGCGATTGAATCTGTCTTGTATGACCACGGAGCTTGCGAGCGACTCCGCTGGTCTCGACATCAAAGATTACTATTGTTCCGTCGAGCTTCGGGGGCAATCAGTACCAGTCACGTAGATAGTATTGGGATGAGGCCGCACTCTGCCAGAGGCGAGGAAGTCGCCCCTGCGATTGAATCTGAGACAAGTCGCATGGCCAGACCCTTAAAAGGAAGTAAGCCGAAGGATCAAGACCCGGTTAGGTAGTCATACTAAGCTTGCCTGTAAGAGCTTCCGGGTAGTCTTGAGCGAGAATGAAGGGATCGGTCAAAGCGAGATTCATGACTCCAAAAGAGGCTGGAGGTCAGTCGCTCGACGGAGACTGAATTAGAGAACCATTGCAGGGTACGAGAACCATGATCTGTATGTAGAGAGTCGTAATTTGATCAACGCCCTGTTCTTGAGAGATGTAGTGGAAGATCATCAGGATACTTGATGCGGCTCTGACTAGCGCGGCTGTTACGCGCTAAGTTCCACGCTAAAGTTACCAAATTTACATCGTCGCCTTGTTCGAGGAACCCTCATCGCTTTCAACATCTATCACCTTTCGGCACCCTCATCGAGCTCTCGCGAAGAGATCAGCTTAGACCATCGCGATTTCATAGCCAGAGGCTCCGAAGATATATCTGACATTCTGGCTGGAAATTTGGGAACTCAAAGAGGAGGGGGTTGAGTCACGGTGAGAGGCGCCCTTTGTGGCCAGCCGTCCTGGAACGGCAACAACACCTCTATCACCTTTGACTGAGTTTGACTTCTGAGTCAATAGTGGAAGGATTGGATGGGTTCAAGCAGGCTCTTGCGATCTTGAAAGCAGGTCCACCTCAGTGGTGATCCGGCGCCTTCTTCTTCTTCTTCTCCTTCGCCACTTTTGGCCTTGTGTTTAGACTATCGAAAATGGCGAACCTCAACTTCCAATTTTCTAGCGCACCGCTGCGCTCGATCCAAGAGATACAGTTCGGGCTTCTCTCCCCAGAGGAGATCAAGAACATGAGCGTGGCACACATAGAGTACCCGGAGACGTGGGATGACAGTACCAAGCGACCGCGGCAGAAGGGCCTGGCAGATCCGCGACTTGGGTCTATCGACAGAGCCTTCAAGTGCGCTACCTGCGATGAGAACATGTCAGAGTGTCCCGGGCATTTTGGTCATATAGAACTTGTGGTGCCTGTCTTCCATGTTGGTATGCACTGTTGAGTCTACTCAGTGGTGTGATCTGTGTTTACCCACTTCTAGGCTTCATGACGAAAATCAAGAAACTGCTGGAAACTGTGTGCCATAACTGCGGCAAGATCTTGGCAGATGAGGTTAGTCGTCCTTCAACGGATGGCCAATCGGTTTCGGGATTTTTGCTGACGTTCGTGTGATGTAGAGCAAGGCTGGATTTGCGGACGCTATGCGCTACCGAGACCCCAAGCGACGCTTCGATGCTGTCTGGCGGCTTTCAAAGCCGATACTGGTCTGTGAGACCTCTACACCGGCGGAAGAAGGCGATGCTCCAGGAGACAAAAAGAAAGAAAGAAGTAACCATGGGGGCTGCGGAAATGTTCAACCAGAGGTTCGCCGAGAAGGGCTTAGATTGACTGGCACATGGAAGCCTCAAAAAGGAGACGAGGAAAACGAGGGACAACAAGCAGAGAAAAAACCCATAACCCCACAAATGGCTCTCAATATCTTTCGCCATGTCTCTACAGACGAAGCCAAGAGAATGGGACTCAGCAATGATTACGCGCGGCCAGAATGGATGATCATTACAGTCCTTCCAGTGCCTCCTCCACCAGTTCGACCTAGTGTTGCCATGGACGGTGCTAGCGGAGTGCGTGGCGAGGACGATCTGACATACAAGCTTGGCGATATCATTCGTGCCAACCAGAACGTTCAGCGCTGCGAGCAGGAAGGCTCTCCAGCGCATGTCGTGAACGAATTCGAGCAGCTTCTCCAGTTCCACTGCGCTACCTACATGGACAATGACATCGCTGGCCAGCCTCAAGCCTTGCAAAAGTCCGGCCGTCCTGTCAAGTCGATTAGAGCCCGGTTGAAGGGCAAGGAAGGCCGTCTTCGCGGGAACTTGATGGGCAAACGTGTCGACTTTTCGGCACGTACAGTCATTACGGGAGATCCCAACCTGTCCCTTGATGAAGTCGGTGTGCCGAGAAGCATCGCCAGAACTCTGACGTATCCTGAGACTGTGACACCTTACAACATTCAGAAGCTTCATCAGCTAGTTAAGAATGGTCCCAATGAACACCCGGGCGCCAAATATGTGATTCGCGATTCAGGGGAGCGGATTGACTTGCGTCATCACAAACGCGCTGGAGAGATATCCTTGCAGTATGGCTGGAAAGTGGAACGGCACATCGTTGATGGCGACTTCATCATATTCAACCGGCAGCCATCGTTGCACAAAGAATCAATGATGGGGCATCGTGTCAAAGTCCTGCCGTACTCGACTTTCCGCCTGAATCTTTCAGTCACATCGCCCTACAACGCTGATTTCGATGGAGACGAAATGAATTTGCACGTTCCTCAAAGCGAGGAAACTCGTGCTGAGGTCAATCAGCTATGCATGGTACCTCTAAATATCGTCTCGCCACAACGTAATGGACCGCTCATGGGTATTGTGCAAGACACGCTGTGTGGTATCTACAAGATGTGTCGTCGGGATATCTTCCTAACCAAAGATCAAGTCATGAATATTCTCCTCTGGGTGCCAGAATGGGACGGGGTCATTCCTCTACCCGCCATCTTCAAGCCGCGCCCAATGTGGACTGGTAAACAGATCTTGAGTCTGGTGCTTCCTGCCGGGCTCAATCTCTTCCGGGGGAGCGATGAGGGATTTTCCCCACTGAACGATGATGGTTTAATGATATCTGGTGGCGAGCTCATGTACGGTCTCATGAACAAGAAGTCTGTCGGTGCTGCTAGTGGTGGCGTCATCCACATTATCTTCAATGAGAGGGGTTGGGAAGCTGCCATGGGCTTCTTCAATGGAGCTCAAACAGTCGTCAACTACTGGCTGTTGCACAATGGGTTCAGCATTGGGATTGGTGACACCATACCTGATCGCGAGACAATCGCCCGGATTGAGAACGCCGTTAATAAGCAGAAAGAAGAAGTAGGGAAGATCACGCGCGATGCAACCGAGAATGAGCTGGAGTCTTTACCGGGCATGAACGTCCGAGAAACCTTCGAGAGCAAGGTCTCGAAAGCATTGAATAATGCTCGTGATGACGCCGGAAGGGTGACCGAGGAGAGTCTCAAAGATCACAACAACGCTAGACAAATGGCGCTCTCTGGATCCAAAGGCTCAACTATCAACATTTCGCAGATGACAGCTGTCGTAGGTCAACAGTCCGTCGAGGGCAAGCGCATACCTTTCGGCTTCAAGTATAGGACTCTGCCACACTTCACAAAGGACGATTATTCACCAGAATCACGAGGTTTCGTCGAAAATTCGTATCTTCGAGGCTTGACACCGACTGAATTCTTCTTCCACGCTATGGCTGGTCGCGAGGGTCTCATCGATACGGCTGTCAAGACTGCTGAGACAGGCTACATACAGCGCCGTTTGGTCAAGGCTCTGGAAGATGTTATGGCCAAATACGATGGAACCGTACGCAATTCGCTAGGCGATATTGTCCAATTTGTCTATGGCGAAGACGGTCTTGATGGGGTACACATTGAAAATCAACGGGTAGATATTATAACCTGCTCCGACAAGCAATTTGAGAGGAAGTTCAAGATCGACCTTATGGACCCCAAACCAGAAACGAGCATCTCCCCCGAGTTCTTGGAACAAGCAAACGAGATGATGGGGGACATTGAAACCCAGAAATGGCTCGACAAGGAGTGGGACCTGCTGAAAGGAGCACGCGACTATCTGCGAGAAAATAAGACCGACGATAACGAGCAGCTTCAGCTCCCTATCAACGTTATTCGCATACTAGACACAGCGAAGAGTACTTTCAAGATCAAGAATGGCGCACGAAGTAACCTGGACCCAAATGAGGTTATTCCGCACGTAAATGAATTGCTCGAACGGCTCCAGGTTGTTAGAAACAACGATAAACCGGGTTCTCTCGAAGCAGAGCTCACCAGGGAAGCACAGGTGAATGCCACTCTGCTATTCAAGGCTCAATTGCGTTCGCGTCTAGCCTTCAAGCGCCTGGTAATGGAGAACTCTCTCAACAAGCTAGCCTTCCAGCATGCTATTGGAGAAATTGAGAATCGTTTCTGCCGTGCTGCTGTCAACCCTGGCGAGATGGTAGGAGTCCTGGCCGCGCAGTCAATTGGAGAGCCAGCTACTCAAATGACGCTGAACACTTTCCATTTTGCTGGTGTATCGTCCAAGAACGTCACTTTGGGTGTACCCCGTCTTAAAGAAATCTTGAACGTGGCCAAGAACATCAAAACACCATCTATGACCGTCTACCAAGAGGAGGGAAGTTTCGCAAACCAGGAATCTGCTAAGTTGCTCCGAAGCGCCGTGGAACATACTACTCTACGCTCCGTCACCGAAACTACGGAGATATACTACGATCCTGAAATCCAGTCAACCGTCATTGAGGCAGATAGTGATATGGTCGAGTCTTACTTCATCCTGCCTGGCGGCGATGTCGACGACCAATCTCGGCAATCGCGCTGGCTTCTGAGAATAGTACTTGGCCGCCGCGCCTTGCTTGATAAGGGGCTGACCGTTCAAGATGTCGCTGCCAAGATTAAGGAGAACTATAGCAAAGACCTTGCGGTCATTTTCAGTGATGACAACGCTGATGAGCAAATTGTTCGAATCCGTATGATTCAAGACCATGGCAAAGGAGATGAAGACGAAGATCTTGAAGAAGACGTGATGCTGAAGCGACTTGAGCATCATATTCTCGACACCCTTACTCTGAGGGGCGTTCCTGGCATCGAGCGAGCTTTCCTCAACACGCGTACCAGAATTCGTGCGGGTCAAGATGGAGCACTCGTTATGGCTAAAGATGATCCTGCCTGCAAAGAGTGGTTCTTGGACACCAGCGGCTCGACTCTTGGCGCAGTTCTGGCAATTCCTGGAGTTGATACCAAACGCACTTATTCGAATTCCTTCATCGAGGTCTTCGAAGTCTTCGGTATCGAGGCTACTCGGTCTGCTCTCATGAAAGAATTGACAGCAGTGTTGGCTTTCGATGGTTCATATGTCAACCATCGTCATCTGGCGCTCCTCGTGGATGTTATGACCTCCCGAGGTCATCTCATGGCTATCACTCGTCATGGAATTAACCGAGCAGATACTGGTGCTTTGATGAGATGTTCTTTCGAGGAGACGGTTGAAATCTTGCTTGAGGCCGCCGCCGCTGGAGAACTCGACGACTGTCGAGGCGTGTCTGAGAATGTCATGCTTGGGCAGCTAGCACCTCTTGGAACAGGAGAGATGGATATCTTCCTTGATCAAAAACTGCTCGACAGCGTCATCAGCGACAACGCGAGACTGGGTATTATGCCTAATATGGGCGTTAGGGGTAAGGACATGGCTGACGGAGCGGCTACGCCATACGACAGCGGCTCGCCCATGCAAGATTCTGGCATTTACACGCCTGATTATGGAGCGTCCTTCAGTCCTATGGCTCAATCTGGTTCAGCAACTCCAGGCGGCTTTACTGAGTATCAGCCTCAAGGCTTTGGTGGTGGTTTAAGTCCTTATGCAAGCCGGAGCCCAGGCGGAGGAGGGTACTCGCCTAGCAGCCCTTTCAACACGTCGCCAACCTCGCCGTATGGAGCATCGCCTTCGTCTCCTCACACGTACAGCCCGACGAGTCCCGCAGCAGCCTACTCTTCGTCTCCTAGATTCTCACCGACTTCCCCGGGCATCGCTTCGCCAGCCTTCACACCAACCAGCCCATCCTATTCACCTTCTTCGCCCGCGTTTGGCTCGACAAGTCCGGCCTACAGTCCCACTTCACCCTCATTCAGTCCTGCCAGCCCCAATTATTCCCCCACCTCACCAAACTATTCGCCTTCTTCTCCAGTCCATGGCGGCGGTACCGGCATCTCGCCAACGAGCCCTCAATATTCACCTACGTCTCCTCAGTACTCACCCTCTTCGCCTCAATTTACACCCCAAAGCGCGAACCGGCAATCTCCAACCGTAAGAAACCAACTCCGCTATTCTTGAAACTTTGAATATCTTGCTGACTCTTCTGTTTCTAGTCACCTTTATACTGTAAGCACACGTCCCCGAATGATTCCATTTTGATCATATATGGCTATCAAGCTATATAAGATCTCTTTGAGGCCAAAGCCTCTCTCATGATCCTTTTGGACTTGTTTCTCAGCCTTGAAGGGAAATGCTGACTTCATTTTTGCTAGCCCCGACCAGCCCCGCAAATATGTACTCTCCAACGAGGTAAGAGACTCACACAGAAGTATCAATCGTAATTTAATGGGAAGCTGACTCTAGTCTAGCCCCCAGATATCTCCACCAGGGTCAGATGCGAGGTCGAACACCCCGTAAGTGATAATCCAGACATGCTGGGACCGCACCTTTCCCTTTTCTGCATCGCAATACCTGTATTGAGAGCGCTTCCCTCCTTTCAATAGGCGCAGTCTACCACCTAGCCGCCGCCTCGGAAGAGCATTACTGATTCTCAACGCGTACAGGCAATCTCCAATCTGGACACCTACGAGCCCGAAGTTTTCGCCGGACTCGACCTATAGTCCTGATCAGCAATCGCCTTGAAACAAGCGAAGTAGACTGCGGTCTTCACAGAGGTCTTGACAAAAAAAAGTTGCCAGAGACACTCTTGTACTACTACCGTTCTATTCCTTTCGTCGTCGAGACGACCATGCGGTTTGTGGCATGGTTTCGACTTGTCAAAGGGAATTTCGTAATGTACTCATAAATGGCTTTGGCGTGCTGCATTTCCAAGGCATGCAATGAGCAAAAGTCAACTTGCGAAGCTCGAATTAGAACGTGCTTGCGAGCTTGAAGGAGGAGGTTTAGTCGAGATGAGATTAGAGACGCGTGCATGCATCATTATCATGGGGAGGGGACGGCAGATGTCGTGGAGGAATGCCCATGGAACGGATATGGCAAAGCAGATAGTAGATGATTTAGAAATACCCAAACTCTGCCAACGATTCTCCTCCTGGCACCTATGACTCACGGATTTCTATCGTAGACCCCGAGCCATTCGACGTAGAACTTTCTTGAGCAATCCTTACAAGAATCATACTTCCTTCACCTCACCCTTCCCAATAGATATGGCAAACTCCAAATATGAACACGTCAAAGCCTTCGAACACACAGCCACTCTACTACCCAACACGTACATAGTGGTGCGCATCGACGGCCGGGGATTCCACAAGTAATAGTCAACTCGGATCTCCCTGCTCGTCTTCCATTGACACCTCCAGACTCTCCGCGAAATACGAGTTCGAGAAGCCCAATGACCACCGTGCGCTTGATTTGATGAATGCTGCGGCAACGGCAGTTTTGAAGGAGATTCCTGACATCAAGTTCGGGTACGGGATTAGTGATGAGTTTAGGTGGGGTATCCAAACAACTTAAATAGATCTCGAGAAGTTGAGTATCCCAGCTTTATATTCGATCGGTCAAGTAGATTGTTTGACAGGCGAGAGAGGTGCGTTGCTCGAATTTGAAGGCGAGTGGTTGATTTTGAATCTCTCTTTCTAGCAAAATCTTGACAACCGTGGTCTCGACATTTACTTCTTACTATGTTCATCTATGGCCTACTTTCTTTTCGGAGAAGCCTTTGACTCCGCCTATGCCATCTTTTGATGGGAGAGTGGTGCTGTACCCTTCGTCACAGAATATACGGGATTATATGAGTTGGAGGCAGGTTGATTGTACGATTTATCGTCCAAGTAGTCGTGTTGGCAAAGGCTTATGTGTTGACCAGGCCATATCAACAATCTCTATAATACGACGTTCTGGACTCTGGTGCTGAAGGGAGGCATGGATACCACTCAGGCTGAAGAGAAACTCAAGGTCTGATGCGCAAACCGTCAATTCAATATTCACCTATCTCTTATGCTATTGCAGGGGACCTTCGCATCAGACAAGAACGAGATCCTATTCTCTCAATTTCAGATCAACTATAACAATGAGCCAGAAATGTACAGGAAAGGGAGCACCATATTTCGTGATGTATCAACTCCAACCACCAGTCCAACTATTGAGGTGACAGGCAGCTAATGCTTAATAGTATGCTACCGCTGACTCTGATCCTCAAAGAGTCCCTGATGTACCGAAAGGTGATGGTACTGAGACGTCGAAGACACAAAAGGAAAAGGAGCGGAAAAAGCGCAAGAAAGCTGGCATTACGGTTGAGTACTGCGACATCATCAAGGACGACTTTTGGGAGCAACGGCCTTGGCTACTCTCGCACAGCTCAGATCGATAGAATCGGTTCCTATCAATAGATCACTGGAATCTATCATCATATGGACAAAAATGACGGCCGGTACTCTCCAATTTCAATCTCCAAGTGCCTCGTCGAGGTCACTATGCTGCAAAGCCTCTCAACCTACACACGATGTGCCAGAGCAACTTCCGCTGCCACCAACCCTGTCAATGTCGTCTTCAACGGTAGTTCACCGACGACTCAGAAGCACCCTCTTCCGTACGGGACGTTGCCCGCTCTACCAAGTGAGGACCCAATTCGAGGCATCCGTGGACGCAGTCCTGTTGCTCCGTCTTCCTTTTAAAGCCTCAATATCCTGGAGTCAGCCACGAATCTGGTGGTGGTGTGTTTGTAAACCCTCGGTTCTGGTTTGGCAAGACGCCTATCGATGCTAGACTTGCAAGGCTCTGTGTCTATGTGGTCTTTTCGCGGTGGCCCAAGCATTCAGTCCTAATCATCCTTCCTCAGCAACTACCTCATTCCGCTTATTTTTCTTCTTCGGAGCTTTCGTCTTCTCCCTCAGGGTGGCGTCTTCGTCCGCTGGTTTTACAGCACCTGTATCATCAATTGTTTGCCACGTGCTCTTTTTCTTCTTCGGCTTTTCAGTCTTTGACATATCCTCGACTGCACCTGTCTCTGTCCGGTTACGCAAAGCCAGATCTCTACCACTAACCTCCAGAGCCTTCTTCGCTTTCTTCTCTCTCCTCCCTCGCCGCCGTTCCTCTTTCATCTCCTCTTTTGCAAACCCATCTAGCACCTTTCCATCCCAAACCAATCGACCATTCTCAACTTCAGGACCAGAATTAGCCGCATCGTCTCGCCGTCTGTTCTTCTTATCCTTTCTCATCTTCTTTGCTGATGCCTGTCCTTCCTCCTCGCCTCCTGAAACCCGCTCCCTCTTCCTCGCACCACTCTCTTCCACCTCCACCTTCACCTCCCCACCCCTACCATCACCACTACCACTCTCTTCTCCAGGTGTTAGAGTCCCCCCTAACCTCTTCCCCCTAACAAAACACCCATACAAACCCCCTCCCCCAACCCACCTCTCATGGGCCTTCTTCCCCACCATCCTCAGCGCCTCCACCCCCCTCCCCTTCCCCAAATCCACACTCTCGACCCTCCCCGTCACCCCATCTTTCGTCGCATTAATCCCCTTCAACGTATCGTCAAAAGCTCTTGCCCACCACTGATCAGCATGAGCATCATGCTTTTTCTTGCCCACTCCTAGGACGTTCGTCTTTTGGGGGATGATGATGGGTTTGGTGATGCCGCGGCCGGAATGGTGGAGGGCGTGGCCTGGGCCATGCCAACCTTGGGAGTGGAGGTAGGCGGAGGTGTCCATGGGGTAGTTTAAAGAGGTGGTGGGGGCATGGTGGTGTTTGGGGTTGAAAGTTGTGGAAATTTTGGGTGGTAGAGAGGTTATCGGCTAGCGTTATTGATGGATAAGGTTTAGCCCTTATGCTTGCTGGACAGCTGTGGACTACCTTGTTTGAGATGTGGGCATGACATGCGTGTGTGTTTTCACAATGTTTTCTATAATATGCATTTCTATTGATGCTATGATAATTCATGTTAATTTTGTAGTGTGGACTGTTCTCATTCAGGCATCGTCGAAACTTCCGCAGCCGTTCGAATATCTCATGAACGACGAAGCCGACTTCCTTCTCACAGCTGATGTTGTACACTGGCCTAAAGAGCCGGGCCTGAAATGGAGGAAAGCTAGCCTCTGGAACGCGAGGCTAGCTACCTTTTTATGTCGGGCTAACGTAGAAGGCCGAGAGCGTCAGGCATGGAATCTTTGGATGTAAATCAACGATTCATTGCTTTTGGATAGTGAGTAAATCGTAGTGGGGAGTGCTGTGAGTTCCTCAGAAGTCATCAGTGTCCCCGTCGGTATCTCTCTCGGTAGCCTCGTTGAGTGCCTGATCGCCTTTCTTGGACTTCCTCCGGAAATACGAAATACTGGTTCGACCAGCCTTCTCCTGCTGAGGTGTGCTGCTGGTGCTCTCGACGCTCTTGCCGAGCTGCCCTTCGCTTGAGGCATCTTCGTCAATCTCTCCGGGAGTGGAAGGCTCACCGGCTCGTTTGGTAAACAAGCCCCGCTCCTTCGCCCAGGGAACGTTGAATTTGCTGGAGCTGCTCTTACGGCTGATTTTCTGCATCAAGGTCTCCTTGGGGCCAGACGGAGTCACAGCTTCAGAAGGAGTCCCTGAGGTAGAACGATCCAAAGTTTCGTAAGAGTCCGCTGTCGAAGCCGCAGTGGTAATGGATCGCGCATCTCGAGACAAGCGCGGGTTTGGAGGAGAAGACTCTTCAACGGATTCGGTGTCGTCGAATCCTCCCTTATCGTTCTCTTTGTCCTTTGACTTTTCCGTAATCTTACTACCTAATCTATCACCCTTCGAGGCTTTCTTGGTTCCAAACAACGTCTTGAAGCTCGGCGCGGCTGGGTTCAATCTGGGAGTGATAGGGCGCTGTGAGCATTGAGGGCGTGTGCCTATGGGAGCCAACTCGGAGCTTTGCTTCAAGTAGGACCCAAGATACCCGTCCGGTTCTAGCGGGGTACTTCCAATGGAAAGGTTGCTCGTAGATCCATGTTGTACAGACGGACGTCGAGAAGGATTGCGTGACCACGGGCCACTGCTCCAGTTCGCACCTAAAGGACTACTCCGATTCGGTATACTGTCTCCAACTGCCCAGCCAAAGCGTTGGCTATCGCTCGAAAGTCTCCCAAGAACCGGGTCGTAAGAGTAAGTTGAAGAAGGTCTGGAAGACGAAGGCTGATCTGCAAACGTGGCAGATTCTTGGTCATCGAATTTGCTACCGAACATATTGAGACGGCTCCTACGACCTGATCCAGTGCGAGCTATAATTAGCCCAGAATCTCCAGTGTCGCCCGTATTTCGATTCAGTAGACCAGCCACTGGATTTGCCCAATTCCCATGGCTCCCTCGTCGTCGTCGGCTCGCACTCGGGTCAAGACCATCCTCCGCATTTCGCGGAAATGACTGGCTCTGGCCTTGTTTCAGGGTACCCAGAAGAGGAGGCTCCTGTGGACCAGGTTTACCGCGTGGCCTGAACGTCGTCGAAAATAGGTTTGCGAGCTTGCTGTGGGCTAGTGTATTAGAATCTGCGGCTACCGATGGATTGAACGGCGCGTTTGATGAGTTGATGGAGCGTTGGTCGCTATCGACGAATTGATCTTGCCGTGGCTGATATCCGTGCAGATTAGGTTGACTATCATGAGGGCTGGAGAAGATACTGTTCGCTCGACTGCTTGCAGACCCTGGAGTGCGAAGTCCATGAGCCGAGGCGTCCGAGTTCGACATTGCGTGGCCAACAAAAAGATCGGAGTTAATATTACCAGAATGTTCCTGTCCAGCTGCACTAGGGAATCGCTGCATGCTAGCATCTTCATCCCGGAAAAGGTTCGAGGGTAGTAGATTGTCGGCCGCTGGGCTCATGGATCCACCACCAGCGAGTAATTCAGCTTCGGGCTGAGTTAGGCCTGTATGCTCTACAGTAGGAGGAACGGTTGTCCCATTACCCATGTTAAAGAATGGTGACGCTGTCGGAAATGGTGGAGATATAATAGAGGCGTTGTTGAATGCCATGGGCCCGCCTTGGTAACTCGTCGATGGGGACGATATTGTGCTGGTACGTGAATTGGTCTGTCGGTTTCTTCGTGATCTGGTGCGTTGGATGGATGATGCGTTTTCGAGAGAGCGAATAGGGGCGAACTGATTTGGGTACATTGCACGCTTCTCCACCCACCAGGCCAAGTCAGCATCTGCTCGTTGTTTCTCCAACTCCATTTGTTGAACAGTCTGCCACAAAGCTCCTAATTGGGCTTGGAGCTCCTGCGTCTTTGTTTCCCAAATCTGATCATTCTCTTGCTCAAGCCTGCCTCGAGCCAAGTCATGGTTTCCACCACTCGTAATCTTCTCCTGCTCCTTTTCCAACTCTTTAATCTGACTGCCTTTGATACGAATCTCTTCCTCCAAAGTTTTGATAGTAGCATGATCTTCGGCACTACCTTTTCGTATTTCTGCCACTTCTTTCTCACTCGAGGCAACGACGCGGGCTGTCTCTTCGACCATCTCCTCCGTATCTCTCTTCATATCTGCAGTCTCTCTGGCCCATCTCTCGGTATCGTCCTTTAGTTTCTGCCTCTCTGCCTTCTTCTGCTGCAACTGCTTCTCCTTCGCCGTCTTCCGACTCTGTGCTGCTCTGTAGACTCTATCCAGATGGTTTCCATGCTTCCGAAGCTCCGAATTTACATCCTCTTTTTCCTTGAGCTCCTGCTTCATACGATCACGCTCCTTTGTGAGCTCTGCTAAATGACGTCTGCTTTCCAGCTCTTCTTCGTTGGTCTCACTGTCTACGCGATCCTTCTCTACTCTCAAGAATTCAAGGCGCTCAGTGAGTCGCCGTATTGCTTCCGGAGATTCGTCATCGTCGCTAGAATTATCATCCACAAATTGGGCATTGCTTTGCTCTCCACCTGAAGCCGCTGGAGAGTTACGTCGACCCGATGCCGTTCGCTTCCTTTGGCTGTGGGCCCTGTTGATTTCGCGGTTGATAGGAGACGGTGAAGTGATCTCAGAGGGTGTTGAGGTTCCATGAACAGAGGCAGGCGGTCGCTCGCGGTCAGAAGTCACTCCTTGGAGGGCGGATTCCAGGGGATGGTGTGTCTGTACCTGGAATGGAGGACCCATTGAGGTGGTGCCTGCAGGGTTCGTTACCCGTACTCTGATGCTATAGAAGGTCCGAGGCAGGAGTCCCGAGATCGTGATGTGAGTTTCACCCAACTTAAAGTCGCCAACTATAAGAGTATGGCATCAGCTCTGCCTGCCTCACTCATGATATTTGGAGACCTACCCGTGATACCATTGACAACAATATCGAACTTGAGAGACGAAAATTGGTCATCTTCTGGCTGCTTCCAATAGAGCAAAACCTCTTCACGCGTGATGCCAGCTAAGGATAGTTCGGGCACTGGTGGTATGTCGAGGCCCAAGATTTCCTCCAATTTTTCTCTAGGCATTAGGTAAATTTGGTAGCATCTAAATAGGAGCCTGTACCATTTTTAAGCGCTTTTGTAACAGAATAAAAACGAAGAGGATTAGAAGACTTACCAGGACACAGAGCACGCCCATGCAATTGAATAGAGTATATGCATCGCCAGGTAGAGGTTTTCCGGGGTGAATCCAGGTATCGCCCTGCACACTTGCCCCACGGCTTCGTTCCATTGTATGGGAATCATATTGTGTGACAGGTACAAGCTGCTTGTCGTAAAGAGGAACCAATCGGCGAAACCTGAGAGAAAAGGCCAACTGAGCCATCCGGAGGCTATGGCGCTACAAGCATTCTAGAGTCAGCTTCTGTGGATGATGAATAGGTGTGGACATCTTAAGGAGCAGTCGTGGAAATATGTCAGGAAGACATTTCTATACGACATACAGCTAATTTTGCAGTTCACAACAGAGTGAGATCGCCGCACCAAGGTACGCACCTCAGTCACAAGATCCTTAGGGCCACATCCACTATCACCCATCCTTTGCCCCTGCCCTGTGTATCATGTTGGCCCTCTGCCTGCCCATACTCGTTGATAGTAGCTTCAGGAACATCTTCTAGCGCTGGTCTCGATGGTTGTGGGGCTCTTTTGCCAAGGGCGTGCGGCATTGATTCCGCACGGGTAAGGCGATCATGGCTGGACGCTACCCGGCAAGTCTAACGCTCTATAACAATCACTAGTCCTGACATGTGATTGTCAGTTGTAACCTGAAGTTTTTCTCTCCTCAACGTCTAAAAAAGAATTTGATACTGACATTTTGGTGATTTGTTGTGCTTTGTTGTGCGTGATCTGTTCTATGATTACATAAGCGGGCTGAAGATGTTCTAGCGCTCTCCGCATACGCAAGAGCGGCTGCGAATGCCTCTGCAACAAGAAATGGTTACAAAGTTCGCTCAAATCGAAGCCTGATAGGCAAACAAAAGGATGCAGTACGTAAGAAGCTTAGGTGGATCTGTGTCCAAGACCTGGAACTCGATCAACCCTGCCACCCTCAGCGGCGCTATTGATGTGATAGTAGTGGAGCAAGAAGATGGTATACCTCCTACCCAGGACTCCAATTTGGTTGCTAACCGTCTTCAGGCTCACTTGCCTGCTCGCCATTTCACGTTCGATTCGGGAAATTCTCCCTGCTGCGGCCTTACGAGAAAAAGGTATGATACTCCGCTCGGAAGTTCGGACTCCGCTCACAACGATGTTTTAGGTGGAGTTCATGGTCAATAACGTCAGACAACACCATGCAATGAAACTTGGAGAAGGTGGTGAAGCCTTCTTCGTGTTTGAGACATCGGATGATATCCCAGAAAGCCTCCAGACTTCGCCCGTAATCTCGCCAGCGGCAAGTCCCCAAAGCCTTCTTAAACACGATGCCGCTTCGCAACCTACGCTACAAGAACCGGAGTATTTGGACCTCAATACGGATGCACGCCATGATCGCAAAAGAGGGATGCCTAGCCGAGCGAGGCCCATAATGTCAGACGCTTCAAGAGCCAAGAGCGACTTTGGTACGCACAATGCAAACTGGTGATAATAACGGAATACTGATGGTTATAGGTGCTCTTACCCCCATGTCTACAAGTCCTGGCTCGGAACCGGGAGCACTGGGAAATATTGCCTGGTCAGCTCCTAGTTCACCTCCACAGATCAGGCACTCTGCGTCGGAAGAGCTGCTACCGAATTCTGCGCATCCCGCAACCATCACATTCGGCAATACCCTAGAGCGGCCTGCGAACGAGGCCCAATCAGAGCTCTCTTCGCTACATGGACTGGCCCCACCTTCGCCCACAGAACGTTCTGCTAGCCCACCTCCCCTCTCTGCGAATGATGCCTTCAATCGGGCCAAGTCCTTGTCCAAGAAGCTCTCAGTGTCTAACATACCTACCCGTGTCACGGATAACGGAGACTTGATGCTTGACATGACTGGATACAAAAGCAGTGAAGACGAGGCTATTCGAGCAGAAGTCGTTGCCAGGAAAATACTTGCCGAAGAGCTTGAAGGTAACTACGACATAGGGGCTTTGATCGGGGCCGGTGAGCAGGGCAATCTATGGATCTATAGTAGTGAGGAGGCGAAAGAGGCTGCTGGACGTAGGATTGGGCTGCGAGGCCTTGCCCCAAATACGGTACTCAGCGATGCCGCATCTGACCCGGGCTACGGAAGCGACGAGGAGGGGCTTTCACCAAGCCCTCGACCTCAAGTCGAGCATCAAAGAACACAGTCCGATTCGTCGCCGACAGGGCTAGTGACTCCACCTCAGACACCTCCAGCGGATCCACCAAGCAGTGGTGATCCAAATAGGAATTATGCGAAGACTCTCCGTTTGACCAGCGACCAATTGAAAGCCTTGAAGTTGAAGCCGGGAGAGAATTCAATGAGCTTTAGCGTCAATCGGGCCACATGCCAAGCCTACATGTACTACTGGACATACGACGTACCAATCGTGATATCTGATATTGATGGTACCATAACAAAGTAAGCGATCATTCTGGGCCATCATTGCGGTTGGCTGACTTCTGCTGTTTTTAGATCGGATGCTCTTGGTCACGTGCTGAACATGATTGGCCGTGACTGGACACATACAGGCGTTGCAAAGCTCTACCGCGACATTGTCGCGAACGGATACAACATCCTGTATCTTACGAGTCGATCTGTGGGTCAAGCAGATACCACGAGAACGTACTTGAATGGAGTCTCTCAAGAAGGGTTCAAATTACCTAAAGGGCCCGTTATCATGAGTCCAGATCGAACGATAGCAGCCCTGCGCCGAGAGATTTACCTTCGGAAACCGGAGGTATTCAAAATGGCCTGCCTACGCGACATTTCAAACCTGTTCAGTCACAAAAGAGATCCTTTTTACGCCGGATTCGGCAACAGGCTAACCGATGCCTTGAGCTATCGATCCGTCAACATTCCTTCCACACGGATCTTCACTATCAATTCTAATGCTGAAGTATCTCTAGATCTACTCACTCTCAACAAGTACAAGAATAGCTACGTTACAATGCGAGACGTTGTAGATCATTTCTTCCCGCCTGTTGGCTTATTGGTGACCGGTGGAGGCGAAGATTTTACAGACTACAACTACTGGCGAGAAGCTCCGCTAGAGATCGAAGATTTCTCTGACAGCGACAGTGAAGACAACAGCAAGCAAGCTAAGGACAAGCGAAGTATAAGAAGTGAAGACGAGGGTCTGGACGATGACGATGATGATGATGATGACGATCAAGATGATGAGCTGGCAGAAAGTTATCTATCGCGAGACTCGATTGACGAAGGAGGTAATCTGGTGGACTCGATACTGGAAAGTATTGAAGACGGCGATCTCGTTGCTAGAAGTTCTCTCGAAGAAGATGGAGACGACAAGACACCTGATGCGGTAGTCGAAGTTGGACTCAAACCCTCCAACGAAGCCGATATTCGGAATGCCCGCGATAGACTGGCCTCGAAGGCTCATCTTGACCGAGAGAAAGCAGCTGAGGCTATACGAGCTGCTGTCAAGGATGCCAAATCCCAGTGAAGCATTGGCGATGGAGTAAGAGGCATAGGAAAGGGTTCATGATTGCATGTCAGGTGATCAGGATTGCGGCGTTTTTGCATGCTTTGCAGGAAAGCGAAAGGCAACTGCATATCGAGTGTGGGACACGTTGATAGCATTTAAGCGGCATTGGATGGCGCGTTCGAGGTTCGATGATGGTTAGAGGTTCTATTGATATCTGTCTAAATAGATGAAAACGTTTCAATCAGCTTGTGATGAAAAGTACCCTGTATTTCTACTCACACATGTCACTGCCAAAATTTGGAAATCCAACTCTTATTATTCACATATGCAGAGATTCATCTCGCCCGTATTTTCTTTCGAAACCCCACAATTCGGCAAAGTTGCCTTGAAGTTCTTTCGTACCTGAACAACTACAGCTCTCCATACTGCCACCCAAACCACACAATGGCCGAACCAAACGGTATAATCTCAGACGTCGACCTCCAACCCACCCAAGAAGCCTCCGACCCATCCTCATCCCAATCCCAACCCGATCCTCGTAACCCCAACCTCTCTTCCCCCTCCTCAGACTCCGGCCTCTCGAAACGCCCCCGCGACGCCCGCCTCCTCCACATGATCCTCGCCAACTACGGTATCTCCGCCTACGCCGAGCGCGTGCCTCTCCAACTAATGGATTTCGCCTACCGCTACACCTCCTCCACCCTCCAAGACGCTCTCCACTTCACATCGGAATCTTACGGTACTGCTGGTGCTGGAGGAGGAGGAGGGACCGGGAGGGGAGCAGCAAGTCATAATGATATGAGTGGGGTTACGTTGGCGGCTTTGAGGTTGAGCATTGCGAGTCGAACGCATTATCAGTTTAATCCGAGTCTGCCAAAGGAGTTTTATATGGAGTTGGCGGCGGAGAAGAATAGGGTTATGTTGCCGGGTATTAGTAGGGAGTGGGGGGCTCGATTGCCGCCTGAGGCGCATGTGTTGACGGGGCAGGGGTGGGCGATGAAGGAGGAGTTTGATGAGGTTATGGTTGATGGGGAAGACGAAAGTGAAGGGGATGGGGAAATGAAGGCGGAGGGGATGGAGGATGAAGGGGAGGGGGATGAAGAGGAGGGAGGGAGGATGGAGGATATTTTTGGGACAGGGGAGAGTGGGGATCGGGAGATGGAGGATGAGTGAAGTGGAAGAGAGTAACAACCGGGATCTATGGTTGAAAAAGCTAACAATTGTCCTGTGTGAGCGATTTAGCGGCATCAAAATGGCGTTGATCCGGCTGGAAGCCCTCGATATGGCTGATTTGTCGAGCGCAGGGATGCATGTTGACGGTGCTTACGTTCTATGCCTCGTCAGGAGGACTTTGTCACACGATGATGTGCCTTGACTGGCAGGGATCTTATCTTCCATTCGTCTTCCATTCTTTCTTCCCGTCGTTATTACAAGTCCTCGTTACACCATCTCCTCCATCATCACTTCACCTTTGTTGAGTGACTTCAATTTCAGGGAAATATCCTAAGTCTTTAATCTTCCCAAAATCCATACATATACATTGGCTATGCCAGAAGCGTTTTCATTCACACAGAAAGGCTTGCTCCGAAATCTTCAAGATATACAGGGTCTACACAAATCGCTCGCTGCTCATGCCGAAAGCGAAGTTCCAGCTATAACGGTAGAGACGCGGTCTAGCGATGACTAATTTCTTGAGGCATCTGGCACATGGAGAGAGACTAGTGGTGGGCCTGTTGACAGCCAGCCGAAGGTAGCTATTGATCAAAGGCGCCAAGCTGAAGCAAAGTGAAGCACACCTCTGTTCTGGGCGTACTAGGATCTGTTTTAGAAGCTGGATATAGCTCAGTGCCTCTCATTGCAGAACTTGAAGCTTTGGCGTTCGCGCAACCAAAGGGATTACAACAACTTTCTATAGAAGTTTGCATGCCAAAACGTTTCATTGACCTCTGCTCTCAAACTCTCAAACTCTTTCGCTCGAATGCTCCACGTGCTCGCACCCTTCGTGATGATGTACATAAGCTCCAACACAGACGTCCTTCAGTTTCAGGTCCTCGTGAGTCTCCCTCTCCCTTAGTTTCGACTTCGTCTAGTGGTGTTTCTCCGAACATCGAGGTAAAGTCCGTTGACACCAACAAAGTAGGCCCTTGTTCATCTCTCCCCATCCCCCTTCTTCTTCTCCCCTTCTTTCTTATCCAGATCCCACCATTCGCGAAAGAACTTCTCAGATTCTCTTTTCTTCTTCTCTTTCTCTTCCCTCTCCTTTTTCCGTAGATCCATTGTAGCAAACCATTCCTCCCTTGCCGCATCCTGCTCCTGTTGCGATGCATGTGCTATCATGCATGAGTTCATTGCCAAACGCTGCTGCCGGCATGCCCAAGTTGCTGTTACTGTACGGTTGGTTGCGCAGGCCGCGAAGTCTGGGCAACGTTCCATTAGCTTCAACGTTTTGACCACAGGGGTTTTCAACCTACCCCGTATCTCATCGGCGCATTTCCTCTTCACTCTGGTGTAGTATAATTCCCGGACCTGACTCTCCTGTGACGCGCTAAGAGGGAGCGGATTTCGAGGAAGACGTGGTGCTTCCGCTTTTGGGGTAGCCATCATTGTAGCTAATCCTAGGGTAAGAAGGAAAATCTCCTAGACTGCACATCGGAACTGCCACGCCTCGAAATGTTCTCGAATTTGCCCATGAAAGTACATTGGCATACGCTTTTGAGTGGTTGTCGTTTCTTAGTCCAGACTGTATCTAGGGAGCTCCTGCCGTCATCGGGATATCAATCTTTAGCGTGTTTCCAGCGCTAGAAGGGTTCACCGCCCAGTGGGCGAGCCTGTTAGTGCGGAGTACCCGGAGATCTTGATTTTCCTACTCCGGGGTCCAGCTCTAGGGGGCGCTTAGGTATAAACAGTCAAGTCACCATAACTTACGAACCATACAAGTATGAATGGGATTTTTGATATAAAAGCTGTAGTCATCAGTAATTTCTATAACTTTACCTGCGAAACTATGGTATTAAAACGTACAATGGTGGAATTAGAGCAGGGTTGGCCACGGGGCGGTTTGGCCCACTGGGCAGTGAACCCTTTTAGTCTAAAAATCTATATCTTTTTGATTTCTTCCAATTTACTTCCAAAATAAAAACAACTACCAATTACCATCCACATTATCTTGAAGCTATTCAGCAGGCTTGTTGGATTTTCTAACTTAGTTTCGTTCTTGGAGAGGCCAGCTAACAGAGCATAAATCATGGCGGAACGTTTCCTGGTGTCTGTTGACCTTAAAAATCTGCAGGCCGAGAATGGCTTTGACTTGAAGACCATTTCATACCTAGACCGAGTCCATGTTACAGTCAATCCCGAGACTCGCCAGTATGCTACAGATTTTCTTCGCAAGCACTTTGACCAATTCATTGCATTTTGTGATTGTACTGCATTGGAAGATGATCTTGAAGGCATTGTTTTTCTCCTAAACTCTGGCGCCACAAAAGTCTTCGTCACCTACTGGCAGCTGAAGGCAATAGTAGAAGAGCGTCTTCTCACTGGCGGGGATCTAAAGCGTCTCATCGTCTCATTTGACCACTCAGTATGCGAGGGGGATCCAGAGATTCGAGCAAGAAGCATTCTCGGCGAAATCAAGGCTTTTGTACCAGATGTCTCCTCCATCGGTATTCAGGTTCATGATGTACATGACTGGAAACTACTAGATGCAATGCACAGGATGTCTAAGACTGAGGATTATCCCAGTCGCTATGTCACTCTGGCATACAACACTCGCGATCATTATATCAAAGCTGTCAAGGACGGCCATGTAGCCATTGTGCCCGCAAGTGAGCTTACAACCGATCCCAAGAAGTATCCACTTCTCCTTCCAGCTCATCTCTTGATTACCACTGGACTTACAAGTGATCGTCATGATGGACTCTTTCCTACTGTCGTGTGTGATGAGCATGAAACCTGCTTGGGTTTGGTTTACAGTAGCGAGGCGAGTATAGCAAAAGCCTTGGAGATAGGACGCGGGGTATACCAAAGCCGCCGACGAACTGAGCCATGGATCAAGGGGGAGACAAGCGGTGATATTCAAGAGCTGATCTCTATTACACTGGACTGCGATGCAGATGCCCTGCAGTTTATTGTCAAGCAAAAAGGGACGGGTAAGTGCTATCTTGTATAACTTGTCCCTCCCATGCTAAAGAAAGCCAGGCTTCTGTCACTTGAAAACATCGACATGCTTCGGCCCGTACTCTGGTGTTTCCCGTCTTGAAAGGACCTTGAATGAACGCAAGCAGTCAGCACCACAAGGGTCGTACACTGCGAAGCTCTACAGCAAGCCCAAGCTTCTCGCAGCTAAGATCATGGAGGAAGCTCAAGAGCTTTGTGACGCAACCACTAAACAGGAGATCGCAGCGGAAGCTGCAGATTTGCTCTACTTTGCCTTGTGTAAATGTGTCTCTTCAGGCGTCAGCTTGGAAGACATCGAGCATAATCTAGATCTCAAGAGCTCTCAAGTCACAAGAAGAACAGGCGATGCGAAGCCGAATTGGGCAGAGAAGATGGGTCTCCAAGAGGATGTCAATAGCTCTGCACCAGTAACAGATCGAACGTCGAAGCAAGAGACCGTCAAGGAAGCCGCGTCAATACCGAAAGCCAAGGGTGACCCAGCCGGTGTTGTTGATGGAAGAATTCGGATGAGAAGATACAAGACTGCTGACACGGACACCGCCACTATCAAAGATGCTTTACAGCGCCCATCACAAAGATCCACTGATCAGATCATGAACATTGTCACCCCTATCATCAAAGAGATCCGCGAAGGCGGTGACGCTGCTGTTTTGAAGTACACTCATAAATTCGAAAAAGCCACTTCGCTGACTTCACCCGTCCTCCATGCTCCCTTTCCAAAGAACCTGATGCAAATGCCTCCAGAGACGATCGAAGCCATCAACATCAGCTACGAGAATATTCGTCGCTTCCACGCTGCACAGAAAGAAGAAAAGCCTTTACAGGTGGAGACTATGCCTGGAGTCGTCTGCTCACGCTTCTCTCGACCCATAGAGAGAGTTGGTCTTTACGTACCCGGCGGAACTGCTGTACTCCCTTCGACAGCCCTCATGCTGGGTGTTCCAGCCATGGTAGCAGGCTGCAAGAAGATCGTCCTAGCTTCGCCCCCTCGAAGTGACGGTACGATCACGCCCGAGATTGTTTACATAGCCCATAAAGTTGGTGCCGAGAGTATCGTCCTTGCAGGAGGTGCGCAAGCTGTTGCAGCCATGGCTTACGGAACCGAAAGCATCTCAAAGGTCGACAAGATCCTTGGTCCTGGCAATCAATTTGTCACAGCAGGAAAAATGATTGTTTCCAATGACACAACAGCTGGTGTCAGTATTGACATGCCAGCCGGACCGAGCGAGGTGCTTGTCATCGCAGACAAGACAGCAAACCCAGCCTTCGTGGCTTCGGACCTCCTCAGTCAAGCTGAACACGGCACTGATTCACAAGTCGTCCTGATTGCTGTCGATCTCACGGAAGAGCAGTTGGCAGCTGTTGAAGATGAGCTGCATGCTCAAGCAAACGCTTTGCCTAGGAAGGATATCGTGCGAGGTGCTATAGAGCACTCGGTCACTTTAATTGTCAAGGATATTGAAGAAGCGATGGTGTACAGCAACGAGTATGCACCAGAGCATTTAATTCTTCAGGTCGAGAACGCAGAGTCGGTGGTCAGCACGGTCGAGAATGCTGGGAGTGTGTTTGTAGGACCTTGGACTCCGGAAAGCGTCGGTGATTACTCTGCTGGAGTCAATCATTCTTTGCGTATGTGCCTCTAGTATACCATATCTTTTTTCGATCTTGCTGACATTGGTACTAGCCACCTACGGCTACGCGAAGCAATACTCTGGAGTAAACCTCTCGTCATTCACGAAGCATATCACCAGCTCGAATCTCACGAAAGAAGGCTTGAGAAATGTTAGTGGAGCGGTTATGCAGTTGGCTAAAGTGGAAGAGTTGGAGGCTCATCGAAGGGCGGTCAGTATACGACTAGATTTCATAAATGAAACGAAGCAGTGATGGAGAGCATGATTTACAAGCAACAGTGTGTTTGCGTAATGCTCGCTGAGGGCTGTCAGAGTATCTGCACATCTGCACTTGTTCGTAGCTCTGCATGTATTTACCTCGCTGTAGAGTAGAATCACTCTTAATGCCAGATTTCTCACGAGTAAACAAACAGAGTATGGGCACTACGAGGTATGCCTATCTGGGATTGCTTTATTGCGCTATAAGTCTATGGACGAAGGTCAAGTACACCTTCAAGTGTCGCACTGTCAATACAGAGTGTTGGTGCTATGCCTACTTAGGACTGCATTCTCACACCAAGTCTATCGACGAAGTTCAAGATCACTCTCAAGACCGGATTGTGAATGCGGGCGCTGGGCTTATCTAGGATCACAGTCTTACCCTACAATTGTGAAGTATGATATATTAGGCCTATTGCATAAGCTGTCACCTCTGAAAGCCTCAATATAGAATATGGGGTGCTTGGATATGCTAGTCTTGGTACTAAGGAATCGGGGGAGAGAATCAGCTCTGGGACGTTTTTGTGAAGCGTTTCTTAGACGAAAAGAAAATGATTCGCCGTGATTGAAATAGTACAACCTCGGCCAGAAAACGCCAGCCTTGACAGCCGTAAAAAGGAATACTTCTTAGACGAAAGTTTAGAAAAGCCTCGGGTTGAATATGAGAGCACGATTTGCAGCTGAGTAAGAGGAACCTTTTAATCTTACTAGGATAATTAGTTGTACACACACCACGGAACGTCTATCGCACAATGCTCCACCAACGCTCCACTAAGCATTTCGGCTCATATCGTTCCTTATTCTGTTGTAGTCCAAAAGTCCCTCAATGCTTCCCACCGCACTGATCGCCACATCCTGATCCCACAGCTTCCTCCTCGCCCAAGACATAACGTCCTTCTCGCTGATGCTTCCGACGACGCGCTCTACCTCCTCTGGGTTCATGCGGCGGCCGGTGGTGACGATCTGGCGGCCTATATCTTCGGCGACGGCGGTGGTACCGTCGAGGGAGAGGAGGATGGAGGCCTTGAGTTGGGCTTTGGCGCGCTCGGTTTCGGCTTCGGTGACGTTGTAGGAGAGGCGGGACCATTCGCGGAGGGTGAAGTGGACGAGGTCGTCGATTTGGGTTTTATTTTCTGTGACGAGGTAGATGCCCCATAGACTAGATTGCAGAGTCAGTAAAGCTTCGTCTAAGTTTCGTTCAAGGGGCTAGAAATTACCCTGTGTCGCTGTAGCTAGTGGAGAAGCTCATGAAGCTATTGGCAAGCTTATTTTCGTGGATAAAGGTGCTGAGCTTGCTGCCTAGGTACGGCGAGTTGCCCATCGCCCTGTCCCAATTGCCAACAATGGCTTGCGTAACGAGGGCTGTGAAGTAGTCGTCGTCCTTCCAGCTGACGCCCTCTACCGCAATGGCAATGTTCGCTGTTGGGATGGTGTCGTCCCTAAGCCGCACTTCAGAACCAATGAAATCAGGCGTCTGCTTCTGAGCGGCAGCGCTGTGCATAGCTGCCGTAGTCGGTGGCTCCATGGGTATGTCCGAGAAGTACTTCTCCGCAAGCTCTACCAGCTGCTTGTGGGGCACGCCGCCAGCACCGACAAGTACCATTCGATCTGCTGTGTAGTTCTTCTTGATGTAGCCGACCAAGTCATCCCGTTGAATGCTGGCAATGTTCTCCTTGGGACCTAAAATAGTCCGGCCTAATGGTTGGCCCTGGAAAGCGGTTGCGTGCAGATGGTCGAAGACAACTTCCTCGAGTTGCTTGTCAACCTCCTCTTGTTCCCGAAGGATAACATCGCGTTCCCGCTCAATGGCTAGGGGCGCTAGTTTCGAATTTTGTAGAATATCAGATAGAATGTTGACCGTAGCGGGGACATCGGAGTTGAAGGATTTGGCGTAGTAGACGGTGTTCTCGCGCTGAAATATTGAGTCAGTACCAATCAGGCCGGCATGTGTAGAAGCCCCATACCGATGTGTACGCATTCAAGTGACCCCCCATGTTCTCAATCTCAAGCTCCAATTGCTGCTGGGTTCGATTACTCGTGCCCTATGCATGCCCATCAGCATCGGCGCTCTCTAATGTATCGTCTCGTATGATATACCTTGAAGGCTAAGTGCTCGAGGAAGTGAGCTGTGCCATTGGTCTTGTCGGTTTCTGCTCTTGAACCCGCATCGATCCAGACGCCAACAGTCGACGTTTGTGCCCATGGCGAGTGCTCAGTTGCAATCTATTTTCTCATCAGCCGAGTCGAGCCATTGAGCCAGAAGGTTCATACCGTCAGTCCATTTGCAAGAGTAGTACTCTCTGTATTGATACCCTGGTGAATCGGAGTCGCGAAGCCTCTAATCCTTGGCTGAATTGAATTCAATGCTGCTTTGCTTCGCAATGCCTGCTTGATATTGAGAGCAAGCCGCCGAGAGGCCATGGCCTGTGAGTATAGAACAATTAGTGACAAAGCAACAGCTGCGGGCTTATGAGCTCTCAAGTCTGCTGGTTGACGAATTTCTCGAGCTTGCTGCGGCCCTTCCCGACCAATCACAGTTCACGATTCTCGCTTACATGAGCCTCGGCTGCTGGACGTCACCTCCAACTTGCTCCTCAGTGTACGGTGAAGGATTCTCAGCTCTTGAGACTGTATAGGGCCCAATGGCATCAATAGTGCGCCCCAGTCTGCAACGGCAGTCATGCTTTCAAATTGCAGCACGGCGCACCTTCACGAAGCAGGCTTCACAACAGCCAGCTATCCCCAGGTTGAATGGCACTCGAGGCCAGTCAATTGTGATCCAGTCTTCTCCATTCAGACCCTCGGTCACGAAGAGCATACCATTGAACACACCTAGAGTTGCTGGCTTCCACGCAAGTGGTCACAGACCCATTCTGCCTGCAGGACCTCGTGAGTATCCGTCCAAACCCTTGCGCGACCATTGAAGCTAATGCTCCCCAACAGAGGTCATTGATGGAACCGGTGAGAGAGCCTATAGCCTCTATTATTTTCTCTTGTATACTAAGATTGTTGCAGCAAACGACCCTGCGCCCGTTCCCACACCTTCACCCACTCATGGCAGCTATCATTGGGCGTTTGAGAGGCAAGAACATCCGATCAAAGTACAGGGACAGCTATTGATGGGAGGTTTACAGGTTGATAGCAGCGGCTCTAGTACCTTTGACGGTAGCGCCCTTTGCAGCTGGAACCCTGAACCCCACTATGGATGCGATCTTTTGCGCTACCATCCTCTTACATTCCCACATCGGATTCCAGTACATTCGATGGCTCCCTTCGATCATAGAAAAGAAGCTCACAAGTCTCTAGATCCATTATCATAGACTACATCCCCAATAAGCGATTGCCTAAGACGAGAAAGCTGTTCATGTGGGGCTTAAATGCAGCAACGCTGACGGTGGCTGTGGGTCTTTACGAGTTTGAGACGAATGATGTTGGTGTAACGGAGGCGGTTAAAAGAATTTGGAGTGCATGAGGTTGGGGCGGATACTGCTTTCTTGTACATTGTCTTATTATGGAGCATTGATAGTATGAAGAATCAAAGTTTCAAAATTATACGGTTTGATAATTGCATAAGCTCGTTGGATCTTCCTAGCATGAGCAATTTCTGCCGAGAAGGTCGGTCAACACAGAAGCGTTGTTTCGCGCGAAATTCTCCTTTGGTATAGTAGCTCGCCTTTCTCCGAGGGTCCTCCACCATCGAAGATATCCGGTCTGTTGATTTCATTGTCGCGCCACATAAGGAGCATCATCTCTTAGTGGCAATGATACACACCATTCCTCTCGATATTTTCACTTACAAGGACCCCGCGAGAAGAACTCCTGTATCCCTCCCACCTTGTTTCAACGTAGTGGCCCCACTATTTAATTTTCGTGGTTGATATACAGAAGGTTCTAGGCACCCGAAAACAAACTTGCCATCTAGGGCACAATCGTCACAGTATAACTCAGGCAGCGACGATAGATCGCGGCGAAATTCGAAGCGCTGATCGAACACCATGCAGTGCTTTTGCATCCGCAACCCTTCCTCACTCCATGCGCTGTCGCCTTTCTGCATCACGACAGATGAGAAGCGCTGCTCCCAGGAACGTAAAAGGCGCCCACCGGAAGCCTGGGGTTAATAGTCTCGTACTTCCTGTGAACAAGAGGTCCTGTCGCAGGTTGGGGAGTGAGCGATAGATATCAGCCATTGTCGGGAAAGGTTGGAAGTCTTCTAGAGCTAGGCCCATTCAAAAGGAACGATAGCTTTGGTGAATTGAAAGAGATGTTCGATTTGACATGTCGGTAGCGCGTTTTCTGATGGATTCCAGAGGCCATGAGACCAGACGTGACTTATAGCAACGTAGGGCCTTTTCGTCACATCAACAATCTTCTATGTTGTTCGGCCTTCTTTGCTTCCAACCTCTGATATTCCAGGAATACCATCCGCGGTTAAAGTGCTTATCAAGTGTGCCTCGTCAAACAACATTACCGCACAGTTTCTGCCACAGTCCACCATAGGACATGCCTGCAGCTGCTGCACGGCCTGTGGTCGATGAGTAAAGGCCAGAACACCACAAGACTGAGGTGTAACCGACTCGTATGGTGGCAATAGTTTTGTGATATACAACATGATTATATCACAACCTAGAAGAAATCTGTTCGTGCTGGACACCGGTTTCGAGCCTTCATACGATCACTAAGGATGCCTGAGTAGCGGCCTGATTTCATCGCAAGGTCTATGTGTTCCCAAAAGATCTCTTCGACCACTGAGCCGAGACTGGGAAAAAGAATATCGATAAACATAGCTTCCTTTGGTCGAAGTATTGGATAATTGTGAGACAAAATACGTCGAGTGGTGTTTCGGACTTCTCTCGAACATCTGGCCATCCTGCTCTGACTTCTTTGTCCACGGTGTAGGTACTCTGCTGGGGCTCTAGCTCCGAGATCATACCCAATCATTCCGCATAGTCATCTAAGTGGCATTATTTCATGCCTGTTCCTAGCAACGACAGTGCCTATTGTAGTCCCATGACCTGAGTATCATTCGAGGTGTGCGGCTGGTTCCTTCCATTGCTCAGGATTTCCGATCCTATAGGTCAGTCTTCCTAAGTCTTCTGCGATTGAAAAGGGTCCTACGCGTAAGTCACGGGGACCATGTCGTTCTTTAGGTTTCTTGACATGGACTAGATCACCAAACTTGAGGTTCAACGGGACCCCTCGTTTCTCAAGTCCATGGATCGTAGCAGCTCCGACATAATCCAAAAGTGCCTCAGTGGTGATGATGCTGCTATGGTGAGAATTTGTGAGACCAGGCTTGATGAAATCGTCTGGATTGGTCGCTATTTCGATAGCCATCTCAATGTCATGTATTAGTCCAAACCAAAGCCACTCCTGTAGCAAGCTCTCAGCATAGGCCCAAAAAGGGACTGTACCATCAGACGGGAGTGCCTCGGAGGTTTGGTCGTAGTTCAATAGCGTTTTGGCTTCGATGCCATGTCGTTCTGGAAAATGGTCAAAACCCTTGCGGTCATATTTTGGTGGCCAACCAAGGTACGTAACCGTCATAGCTTGTGGACGGCAGCTTGACAGATTTGGAAGATGATCCATGTTTAGCCCTTCTACAGTGGGTGAGCTAGGGACCGCTACGTCCTAGCCGTGAGCCTGTTTCAACTGGTATGGAGTCGTGGAGTATCAGATGGAAGCCGCCGAGCCCCCAGTATGATGGACTTGAACGATGAGTTATCACTGACTCAAGATGATGCCAAACGTAGCCTTCTATCATAGATCTTGTAGCCTAGCTCGATGCACTACTACAGCCAAGCGAGCTATGTCCCTCCCAGAAGGAGCCAAGACGTATCCATATCGCCCAAACAGTTCAGATGCTAAGGATGTCCTTTGTGTTCAGAAGGGAGATATACACCTGTCGGCGTACTCCGACGGCGCGCTGCGAGCCTCATGACAAGAATTTCGATGTCAAGGCAAAGGGATCATGTTTAGCCCATAGTACAGTAGCAGTGAAATAACACTCTGTCAATTGTGATCATCGAGCATAGCATTCAGTGAAGGTGTATAAGATGTTGTGTCGTTTCTGCATCAGCTTGAGGTTGTTTACCTCAGGCACCTCGAAGCGGGCTAGAATACTCTCACATACAAGGATCCCTCCACACCTAACGAGTCAGCCAATCAAGAGCGTCCCATCCTTATCAGCTCGCCTATCTCGCCACTCATAATTGCAAGTCGCATTTGGACTTTCCCCATCTCGCAATCAGCTTCTCCGTCGGTGTCACTACGAGTACAACCGTAAAGTAAGTAGCTATTTTACGACATGGCCGTCGCGAGCGGGCGGAAACCGGGGCCTGGAACTATGCTCGTCAAAGCTGCTGCAAATCAGGAGACGAAGACGAAGACGAAGATATGATCCCGCTCTACCGTGTCATAGTGAGATCTACCAACGTGGATGGTGTGGGGAGCATTGCCTTTGCCTTTCTCGTGGCTAAGTGCTTATCAGCAAGCTACCATGGCAATGGAATGGAGAGCCTTTCTGCTAACGAGGTTCCTATCGGTGAAATCCACTTGACACAGAATATATATTTACTTCACTTGTCGCCGTCTCTTCTCGTTGTGCGGCTCGAAGGAAGCTCTCTTCCTTTACTGCTCTCCTTGCGCCTGCTTTACCGTCCCTCTTCTCTCTCTCTATACTAACACCCCACCCCACCTTGAGGTAACCCCTCACGCGACCCAGAAGTCGTCGTCGTGCGCTTCATCCCCCTGCGATAATGGACCTTAAGAACGACTACAAAGTGGGCAGCCACTCGCCTGATGGCATGGCAATCGATTCCGAGAAGGGTGTCCCCATCTACACCTCAGTAGCCCCCGCTGTGCCTGGCGAAGTCTTCATCACCGGCAATACCTGGTACGCAAAGACCCAACGTGCCGTCAGCAAGTTCGGTGTCGAGCCGAGAGGAATTGAAAGAGTACCTGAGGATGAGAGGACGGATACTACTTTGTCGAAAGTGGGGACAATGGTGGGCTTTAGAACTCAAGGTGCTGGTGGGAGCACGAAGCGCTGATATACGATTCCATAGTGGCTATCCGCCAATATGGTCGTCTCCTCCTTCGCCATTGGCGCATTGGCAATCACAGTCTTCTCGCTTGGCTTCGTCGACTCGCTGCTCACCATCTTCTTCATCAACTGTCTCGCCATCACTCCAGTCGCCTTCTTCTCTACATTCGGGCCCCGCTTCGGCCTGCGACAGATGGTTCTGTCACGCTTCTACTTTGGTTTCTATGGCGTCAAATTGAGTAAGTCGCTACACCTCTTCTCGGGGAACGGAGGCGACAGCTGTCCCAGCAGTCCCATTCTTCGTTCCAACAGAAAAGCTAATGACTAACAATCCCCCAGTCGCCGTTTTTAACGTCCTTGCCTGCGTAGGCTGGTCAGCCGTCAATGTCATAGTCGGCGCTCAACTCATCAACGCCGTGAACACCAACGTTCCCGGCTACGCTGGCATCATAATTATCGCAGCAGCAACCTGGATAGTGACCGTCTTCGGCTACAAAGTCGTACACATCTACGAATTCTACTCCTGGATCCCGTCCACCATCATTTTCCTGATCGTGCTTGGCGAATTCTGGCATAGCGGAAAATTCATAAATTTGCCCATGGGTAGCGGCAGCGCGGAGACAGGAAGCATTCTGTCATTTGCCTCATCAGTCTTTGGCTTCGGTACAGGCTGGACTAGCTATGCGGCTGATTATACCGTCTACCAGCCTGCCAATGTTAGCCGCACCAAGACCTTCATCTGGGTCTACGGTGGCTTGATCATCCCACTCTGCTTCACCGAAATGCTCGGTCTTGCAGTAGCAACAGCCACCCTTGACACAGTCGACACGTCCTACTCCGAAGGCTACAAGAAATCCGGAGTCGGCGGTCTCCTAGCAGCTGTGCTCTTCCCTCCCCTCGGCCGCTTCGGGCAATTCTGCCTTATCATCCTTGCGCTCAGTATCATCGCCAACAATTGCCCCAATATCTACAGCTTGACATTCAGCTTGCAATTAATGGGCCGCTGGACACAGGCTGTCCCACGTTTCATCTGGACATTCGTCGGCACGCTCGTATACTGCGCCATCGCCATCCCAGGCTACGGCCATTTCGAGAGGTTGCTGGAAAATTTCATGTTACTCATCGTAAGCCTTCTCGTCCCCCGTAAGCCCATCCTCTAGCTAACAACACCCGCAGGGTTACTGGCTAGCCATCTACGAAGGCATCTCCCTAACCGAGCACTTCTTCTTCAAAAAACGCCAATACGACATCTCTATCTGGAATAACGCCGAGCTCCTCCCTCCTGGCATGGCCGACGTCCTAGCCTTCTGCTTTGGCGTTTTCGGCGCTGTGATGGGAATGGCGCAGGTTTGGTTCGTTGGGCCGATTGGGAGACATATTGGTACGCCGGGGTATGGGGGTGATATTGGATTTGAGCTGGCTTTTGCGTTTAGTGCGATTTCGTTTTTGGTGTTGAGGACGTTTGAGAGGAAGCAGTTTGGGCGGTAGATGGATTTGGGGGTTGGGGGGTTTGGATATGGGGGGTTTGTGTGGTTCATAATAGCTAGGAAATTGGATATTGATACCCTTATTTGATGAGATGGTTACTTACATTCTTAGGTGAAATCGTTTATTATGTATTGTTTATAACTCCTGAGCTCAGAACATGCTTGATGTTATGCTTGCAATTAGACGCTTCTATAAGATGTCTCATGTTGTCGAAAAACCCATGTATCCCATCATTCGTATCGAAACAATTCCGGCTCCGTCCCATCCATGTATATATCTGTATTTCCAATTGCAATATACGTGAGCAGATCGTCCGGTATCGTACTTGCCGAGAATGTGCTGAATATGCCGCTAGGACTGTACTTGCTGCTAGCGACGCTATGTGAAATGCGGATGCTGCTCAAAACCCACACGTATCAATATCGTATACATCCAATTCCGTCTCCTTCCCATTCGAAAGCCATTCCCATTCGCCAATTTTCATATGCACACGTACACATTTGGGCATCTTACCTAAAAGCACCCTCATCAGTAATCTGTTCGGTATGAAAGGGGTAGCCGTAGGAGCGGTTGTTAGCCTCGTCTTGAAAAATGTATGCCGAGGCCTTGAGTTTGTATGGTCTGGGATGGATGGCTGCCATCTGTGAACGAGATGACGGATTAGGGTACGCTGCCAAGGTAGGAATTATTATTTTGAAACCAGACATGGTGTAGCCGGACCGTGTTTGCTGTGGTGCCGGAACGTTGTGTGGGCTGATGCTGGCGCGAATGGCAGGCGTCGACAATGGCAGGCGTCGACGGGTCCGGGGGATGGTAAGAAGCTGGTAAGAACTGGGTGATGAATAGGTTGTAGTCGGCCGGGAGGGTAGGATTGGGAAGGCATCGGGTTTCTTTGCCCTTCAAGGTCTTGCCAACCGTGTTCCCCAGTTGGTCGTAGAGGGTTTGCTCCTCGGCTCTGGCCCTGGGGTTTCTTTGAGCTCGAAGCCGATTTGCTCGTCGCAAGATGGCTCTCCACACTCGACGGATCCATGGAGCACAGAGGCAGGGTACATGCCGTAGGTTGGCTCTCCGGACGACGGACCGGGCGATGCCAGGGAGATAGCGAGTGGTATTAGTCACCGTGGTGGTCTTTGGCTGCGCTGCCCGCTCTTGCTTGGGGTATAGAGGTGGGAAGAAGACGCTTTCGTCGTCTGCTCCGGAGACAGGGGGATCCGCCAGTATCCGTCGTGCTGCTGGTGAGATGCTGTCGTCAGGGTCCCAAAGCATCTTCTCCGTTGTCTCGACATTGTCCTCGATCGACGTCGTTGTCTGTTGCTGGGAGAGCCCAGGAAGGCATCTGGTGGCTCGATTCTTCAGTGTAAAGCCGACCGTTCTCCCCAATTGGTCGTAGGCTGCTTGCTCTTCGGCTCTGTTGTGGAGGAGCCGAAGACCTCGATGGCGGATTGCATGCCGTAGGATTTTGGTCCGCGCGATTCGTTTCGCCCTGAGCCTTCTGTCGGGCAACATCGTGGGTGCTGATGCTATTCCGGTCTCTGGTTGTGTTTGCGGATTCGTGGTGGATGATCTCTGGTTGTTGAATTGCTCGGAAGGAGCGGTGATGCTACTGATGATGAGAGTGCTTGTGGTTTGAGATTGAGGTTGTTAAGAAGTGTTTGTGGAAGCCGCGATGAAGGTGGTTGTAATGACTGTTGTGGTCGATTGAGGTTGGGACTTGATGTGAGAAGGGAAACATTTGTGCGGATCTCCGTCAGTAAAGTAGGCAAACTTGGCGCTAGTAAACCTCGAACAGAATTAACAGCGGCGATCTTGAGTAACAAACTTTCTCATCCCTCTTTCTGCGGCTCACCATCCCATAAAAGCTCGAGCAGTATGCTGTTGCTGCGACTCAATGGGTATATTATCCATTTGGAAGCAATCTCACCTGCTCGCCACCGTGCGAGGCTCCTTCCCTCCCCATCGCCCAATTCCACATGAACGCACGCAGCAGGTACGGAGCCGCAAAGACGCGAATATCATAATGCTAGCTGCTCACCTACGCTCAGGGAAAGTCGAGTTTTCCGGCATGCTGGTCCAATACTGCACTGGCTGATTAGGAGAGAGCGCTGTATACCTCAGTGCTTGGGTTCGAGCTTCGGGATTACATACGAAACGTACGGCGACATCAGACCATGACATGGCAATCTGAGTTGCATCTGCAATGAACTCCCTCATATCTTGATTGGAGGGGCAATTGATCTCTTGAGTCTTCATTGTCTTCCTTTTTCTTGTTTCTTTCTCTTTTCAATTTGTGTTCTTATTTGTTTATATTTGTTGTATTCTTTTAGCATCAGTACTGAGGAAACTCGCAGGCTTTCAGATTAGTCTCAATAAAAACAACAACACATCATTGCGAGCCTAATTCGCAAGAATGTCACTCAAAATCGTGTGGGTTAATTCACACTCAAGACGACCCCCAGTCATCTACATGAACCTTCAGACAACAAAATTTGTTCCGCCAGCTCTCAGCCATACCATCTTGAAGAGCGATGTTGCCTTGACTCGAATCATACCCGGGGAACATGATCGCTTTCAAGGAGGACCGTGAATATTGAAGGCGTAAGGTGATATTTCAGATACAGGGTCCCGCATGAACAGGGTAGCACTGTTCGCGTCAGTCTGGCTGCGATAACAACTCTGGCCGACCTGTCAAGTTGTATGCACAAGAAAAGCTCAAGAAATGAATTGATACTATCAAGCTCAACAACTCTAATCTATCATATTTCTCTACCTACCACTCCACCTTTAGTGTCGAAGAAGGCCGAAACGCTTGATGACCAGGGATGGGGCTCCTCTCTGCCGTTCTTGAAAAGCACACTATGATGCCTATATTCATGCAATTGTATCATTATATTCATCTCTTTTGGGACATATGGTGTCCAAATCCGGAGCTAGTCAAGCGCGGACTGACAGTCTCCATGAGGATCGGAGACGTCAAGAGGAACGTGTTCCGATAGGTCCTCAGTTCAGGAGGGAAGAGGTTCGATTCGCTCAATCGAGAGCTGTGTTGGCCTTTGGTAGGGTATTGCTAAGGGGTATGGCATCGGACGCGTGCACATTCCGGTAAAAGGGGACCCCTCGAGCGGATACGAGTACATTGATGCCTAGTCAACGGACACATAGCAATGAGAGTAGAACACGTGAAGTGTTCTAGAGGGAGATACTCTGAGCGTGACCATTCGATGATCCAATCGAGCGCATTTCCTCTTTGTCGCAGTAGCGGGTCGTTGAATTGGACAACGACGAATTCGGATCAGGCTGAATACAGGAACAGTCTCAAGAAGTCGCAACCAATTCAATCTCAGAACGTGAAATTGATGATGGAGATTGTGATGTCAAGTCACGGAGGGTCATAGAAGGGTTCACCGCCCAGTGGGCCAACCCGCCCAGTGGGCCAGCCCCATAGGGCTACTAGCGTACATTCTTTTCTCTTACAGAAATCAATTTATTTAACTCTATAAACGTATTATAATCGTCCTTATAGCCCCCTAAACTCTTAAATCGCCTAAATCTTTAGTTTTATCGTTTAAAAAACGTGTTAAATTTATTTATAAACGGTAGAAGAAGGTAAAGGGCGCTCTTTTATAATATAAAGTATTAAAACTCTCCGTTTAATACCTAGATATAACGTCGATAGGACCTAGATTAATATTTATAAAGAATAGTATTAAGAATTAAAGAATAGTAGGCTTCGTATTAATATAAAATAAAACTAAATAAATTTAATAAACTTAATTAATAATTTAATAAATATTTATATTTAAAATCTATAATTAAAAATTTTAAAGAAAGTTAAATACGAAGCTCCTATCTATTAGAAAATATATAGTTTATATAAAAAAAGAAACTACGCTATTTATTTATTTACTCGTTTATTCTAATATCGAGTAAATAAATAGTTAAGCGCTTATTAATTTATTAATTTATATACTATATCGAGTAGTAAATATTTCTTTAGTATATTAAATATACTAAGTTTATTAAAGTTTTTATTAAATTTTAATCGTAATACTACCCTTCCCTTCTAATCTTTTTTATTTTTAAAGATAATTTTATATCTTCTTATTAAATAAAATAACGTAATAAACTATAGGAATAATATTTATAAAAGTATAGAGTAGGCTTTGAGCGCTCTAAGTATTTATAAACTAGTTTAGTTAATTTAAACGGGGTAATACTATAGTATATTCTAACTTTTAAATATTATTAACTTATTTAAATATAATTAAGAATTTAACTCACTTCTAAAAATATCTTTAATTTATAAAAATATTTGAAACTTATATATCTAATTTTTAATTTGTATATAATAATTACTAGAAGTACTTTCCTTAATATTTTATTTAATATAATTTTATCGGTCGACTAAAGGTCTTTTTAGGATAATTTAATTTATATTACTTTTTTATTTTAGATATAACTTTATAGTTAACGCGAAATTTTAATATAAATAATATTTTTATTTTAAATTTATATTAGGGTTAATAATAGTTTATACTCTTTTTTAACTTCTATTATTATTATTTTATTTATATTCTTTAATATAAAAGATATATAAATTTATATATTAGATCTTTTATTATAGATATATTATTATAGCGACAGTGATTTCTAGTTATATTTAGAACCCTAGGTACTAGTTTTAATAATCTTAATTATTAATATATATTTTAAAAATTTCTAAAAACTTTAATTATTATCGAATATAGTCTAAGTTAGTAACTAGTACTAAATCCTCTCGTTCTTTTTCACTTTATATTTTGTTTTAAATTTAATATATATAATATTTAAATATAGAGTATCTTCTCTCCTATTAAATCGAAGTATAAAATTTATAAAATTTAATATATCTTTTAACTCTTTATCCCGCGCTATTAAATTATTATTAATTACTCTTATTTAATAAAAGTTAGTATATATAGTATAATATAATAATAAGCGAATATAACTCCGTTATAGACGGTTATATACCTTTTTTATATAATCGGTTATAGGCGATTATAATAGTCGACTAGTTAAAGTACTAGTTTAATTTTTATTTATAATCTAGTATTTTATTTTAGTTAGTTATTTCTACGAAAAAGAGATTATTATTATTTTTTATAATAGTTTTCTTTTCTCTTTACTTTAGTTTTTATTTATTTAATATTCTCGTTAATAAACTAGATAGTATACGAAGAGAGTAATATTATTATATCCGATAATTATTTTTATTTGTTACTACTCCTAATATTTACTTAATATCTATATTAGTAAATTATAAATTATACGGTCGACGAGTATTATTATATCTCGTTTATTTATTATTTCTTATTCTATATTATCTAGATTATCCTATATATTATTATTTTTATTAGTAGTATTCTTTTAATATATATTATCTTTATTATCGTTATCGTTAAATATCTATAAGAAGTTAATAAAGAAATAAAATTAAATAAAATTTATAAATTTATTATATCCTACCCTCTATCGGCAAGTCCGGAAACCCCGATTTTTACGTATTTTACACCGAAATTATACAAAATACTAGAAATACGTATCTACTTATATCCTGTATTTTAAGTATATTATATACCGATTAAACAACGATATTGCACCGATATAGTAACTTTTTTTTTTTTTTTTTTTTGAACTTTAACTTTTTATAGTATCTAGACTAGGGCCCCTATATAGAAATATAAATATCTTACTAAAACCATTTTTAGCCTAGATTCCGAATTTTTAATTAAATTTTTACTAGCGTTGCTCTATAGGGTTATAAAGTTATATTTAGGATTAAGTTTAGCGCTCCCGCGCAGACCTTAACTCTAATTTAAAAATCTTGGCGCCAAGATTTGCCGAGATTTACCAAGGCTGCAAAATGCGCATTTTGCACCGATTAAGTAGCGATTTTGTAGAATTGTTTTTCCGGACTTACCGATGAGTCCTTTATTCATATCTTTATTAAATAAATTATAATTATCTTTCTTTTTAGAGGAATCCTAGATCGCCTTAATATTATATTTATCCCCCTTTAATATATAATTAATTTATATCTTAATCTTCTTTTATAGTATTTTAATAAGGGGTTAATATAATAATATATAATATAAAAAATATTAATTATTCTATAGAGGATTTGGCCCTAATATACTAGAATCCTAAAATTACCCTAATCTCGATAGGGCTAGCGGTAGGGCTTAGCCCGTCGTTTTAATAGATATTTATAATAATACTCCTATTAAAGTCTACCCCGTGATAGATCGCTTAATTTAAAAGAAAGAAGTTAACGCCCTCGTTAATACATTTATATAAATAATAACGTAAATAGCGTCTATATATAAAAGTAAATAAGTAAATAGTAATTATCGATTAATTACGGGTAGGCCCGTAGAGCCTTAAAGTTTAGCGTAGAGCCGTAAAGTTTGATATTAAAATCGCGATAACGAGGTAAAACGATAAGGTAGTATAAGGATAACGTAGGTAACTAATAATAAAAACTATAGTATTAATAAAATAAGGGCGTATATATATAGTGTTATAAAAGTATTAATACTAAAGGACTAAGGCCTTAAATATATATTAATAAAATAAAATCTTAGTATAAATCTAGGCTAGATCTAAACTAGATCTAGATAAAAATCGTTTAGCGATACTTTTAAAATTAAAATTATTTTAACACGGAGCTAGTCCCGATTCGGTTAAATAATTATATAATTTTTATATTATCCGAAATTCTTTCCTATATAAGTATACTACCTAGTTAAGAAGTAGCGATAACGAGGGGTATATACTTAAGTCTATATAAAAAAGTATATAAATAATACTATATTAGGATATTCGAGTTATATAGCTCTACGTACGACTAGGCGAATAATTTAAAATTATTAAAGAATAATTTTACTAGTTCTCGGTATAATATCTCTTTAATATTATTATAGTGCCCGTACTCTAAATAAAGCTCGATAAATAAATTTAATATAACGACTATTTCCTAGTAAAGGTAGGTAAAGGGCGATAACGTAAAAGAGAAATATAATTATATTTCTAAAATTATCGACTTTAGAAGAAGAATTTAACTTAGTATTTAACTTATTATTTATATTCTTTAATAAATTCGCCCGCGAAAATATTTTTAGTATTTATCTAACGGTCCTATATAAATCCCTAGTCTTTCTAGGATAGGAGGTATTCGGTAGTATAATCTTTCCCCTTTTTAATAATACGTTTATCGAGGATATACTCTAGTTTTTATTCTAGCTCTAAATCGTCTCGTTTAGTTTTTACTACTCTAGGGTTAATAGGCCGTAGACGTTTAAAAGAGTCTTTATCCGGTAGTAAATACTACTCTAATTATATTATTAAAAATACATTATAGATCTTCTAATTTTCCGGGATATTAAGGCGGTATACGAGTTTATTTAAATATAGTTAAGAACCTTGAATAACCTAGTTATTTATTAATTATATTTACGATTAATAAATTTATTTACCGGAATATTATAATCTTTATATAAGCGTAGTAAAACCTAGTCCTTTTAATAGAAATAATAAGGGTAATAAATACGATTATAATACTCTTTATTATATATTTAAATATAAATAATTATATCCGAAATTTAAATACGTACTAGTTTCTTTAATAAAATATTATTCTCCTAACTTCCTAGGTTTAACGCGTTATTAATAGTGAAACCGAAAGTTATTTTATTTAGGGTATAGTTAATAAACTAGGAGAATATATTATTATATTATATAATTATAAAAGATAGTACCTCTTCCTAGGTTTTAAAGTTTTATAAGATAACGATCTAAAATCGTAATATAATTTTAATAGTTTAATTTATACACTTATTTAATCTATCCGTTTATAGATAATAGGTAGTAGAAAATATTAAATTTACCCTAAATTTATTAAATAAAGCTTTCTATAAAGTATTTATAAACTTCCGGTCGCGGTCGGAAAGAATAATCTTCGGAATACCTTAATCTATTAAATATAAACGATATAAAAGTATATATACTTATTACTCTATCTTTTATATTAATTTTCCTAGAATCGCGGTTACCTTTCAGGAAAATTTATATATAATAGTTATAATATTATCGAATCCTTCCTATAAAAGAGGTAAGGCTAGGATAAAATCGATAAAAATCGTATAAAAAGAAGAGAGCGGTATAAGAATAAATTATAATACTCTATAAAACTTATACCTAGGAGTATTAAATAATTAATATTATAAATAATATCGTAAATACTCCCCTAACTTCTTATTTAGTTTATATATATATTAGTATCTAGTTATTATTTTATAGTATTTATATCTTCCTATATATAAACTAGAATATACGACGTTAAATATAATTTTAACGTATAAGGAAGGTATATATAGGCGCTCTAATATATATACGCGATTAATAACTAAATTATTAGTATATTATATTAAGCTATTATCCCCCTTCGAAAAAGGAAGATCTACGGCGTCCTCGCCGGTTTCTATATTATAGTTAAATATATGATTTATTTTAGTCTAATAATCGTTATTCTAGTACTCTTAAAGTAATTTTTATTTAAACTACGCGTTTATTTCTATTAATATATAGACTTTATATATATATATTTAAAGTATATTTAGCTCGCCTTCTAAAAAGTCCTTAACTACGTCTTTCTACTATAGTCGGGATAGAGCGTCTAGTACTATATATTTAATACTAGATTTATAACGGATCTTTATATTTTAAAAACACTAAATATAATCTAAGGCCCGTACGATACGTAAATTAATCTTTACCGTAAATAAGGTAGTTATATTTATTTATTTAATTATATTAAACGTAACTTTATAATTAATATAAACGATTATTTTAAGGGTTAATTCGATTATATATTTAATTTTAATAAATATCTATATTATTCCTACTAGTTTTATTTTAGTAGGTTAATAGTATATTTCTATATCCTTAAAGAGTCGGTTAAGGAAAAAAATAAATTAAATTTATTTCTAGTCGGGATAAAGGCCTTTTAGCTCTCTTATAATATAATAAATTATAACCCTATAACCGAATTCTTTATTAGTATTAAGGTCGATAAATAGTTCCTTTTTATTATCGAAATAATATAAAAAGGAAGATTTAGAAAGGGTATTTTAAATAACTTTAAATAAACGGATCTCCTATAAAGAAAGTAATTTAAAACTAGTCTTTTTAATATATTTTTATCGCTGAGCGTTTATAGGGGGTATTTTATTTAATAATACGGTTTTTTTATCTTATAAAGACCTAGCTAGAGTAGTATAATCTTTAATATAATTTTTTAATTAACTAGTTATTCCTAGGTACGTCTTAAGTACTATTAATATTTAAGAAAAAACTAGTTATTTAATAATTATAAACTTTTCTTTAGAAATTAATAGCCCGAACGAGTTAACCTTCTAACTAAATAATATAATTAATAGATAACCGATAAACGCCTTTTTAGGGTTAATTAAAATATTAAATTTAACGAATAAAGAAAATACCGTATATAGGTATTAAATATAATCCTCGAGGGTCTAAAAGAATACTATAATATTATCGATATATACTCGGGCGAATACTTTATAGATATATAGGATCCGGTCTATTTATTATTATACGTACGTAAACGAGTTCTTAAATCCTATTATTATAATATTAAAAGTCTTTTAACCGCGGTATAATACGACGATAAACTTATATTTATCCTTAAGGTATATACGTTATTAATATAAAAAACTAGCCGCGTCGATAATAGTAATTTAACGATAACCCTTAACGGCGTTAATTATATTATTCTATAAAGATAAATAATAGACGTCTACTATAATTATAATATTTAAACCTCGAATATTAATAATAGTACGGCTCTTCTTAGTACCGTCTAATCTTATAGTCTAAATAACGAAGACTAGGAAATTAAATAAAGTGGTTTATATCGTCTATTTAAACCGTCTCTAAATATATAGTTTATTAAAGATTTCGTTAATAATCTTCCGGCTCTCGTTATTTATAGGATAAATATATACCGTTTTAAATACTTTATCTTCCTAGTCGGCGCGTAGTAATATATATATTTATTTATTTTCTAGAATATTAATAAAGCCTTCTTCTATCTAAAGTATAGAGAATTAATTAATAACCTTTACTAGCTCCGGTTATTTACTATAAATAATAATACTATTTAAGAGGATATTATTCTTTACCGAAATAATTATCTCTATTAATAGAATAGAAGGCCGGGAATTAATTAGGTTCTTTATATCTTTACCCCCTAAAGATTATTTAAGAAATAATAAACTAGAGCTAATAGTAATCGTATTATTAAAAACGTTTTTAATAAAAATTTCTTTATACTTCTAAAAAGGCCTTCGTATAACGAGCTCACGAACGTCGTTATCGTTTATAATAATATTATAGTAGTTATTAAATTAAACCTCGATTACTTGGCCTAGTTTTATATTCCTAGGGATTTTAACGTATTTATCCGTTTTATTCTTTATAAATATTAATTTTATTCTATCGTTAACGATTCCGGTAAAGAGATATAAATTAATATCTACTAGTTTAAAGAAATAGTCTTATACTAGTAGATTAAGTTTATGAACTTCGATAATTACCGTAGTTTATAGGGGGATAATTTTTATTTTCGTAATATATACCGGCCGGTTTATATTTATACCTTTTAAATAAATATCGATAAGGTACTTTATATCGTAGCTATTAATACGGGCGACTTACCGAGATATTAATATATTAATTCTTTTAGGGGCTATAATGTCTATATTAATAAATATATTTACTTTAAGATTATTTATAATATGGACTTCCCTAAGGGCGGTTTCGGCTATTACTTTATTACCGCTCTTATTTTTCCCGGGGAAGTATAAAGAGGTAACGATATATTTAGAAATAATATAATAGTTAGTATTAATACCGGTAATTTAGAATAGGGTTACTATAGTACGGATTCTAACTTTTAGAAAGAAGTGTGTTATAAATTTATAATCGACGATAATTACTCTATAGCTAGTATCTTTATAGCTCTTTTTTATTTTAATTCTAGAGTTTAAACCGACCCGAATACCGGCGTACTAGTACTTCTTAAATATTTATCCTATTCCTATATTTTTAGAAGAGTTATAGTTTAATTTAATAATAAGTTTCTATTTTAATAATTCGTTATTCGTTTTAACCTAGTAATAGGTTTCTATATTCTCGTCTATTATTAAAGATTATTTACTTTTCTAAATAATATTTATAATTAAATATCTAGGGTAAGAGGCTTTAATAGGGTTCCTACCTAAATTTTAATTTCTAAAATACGTATATAGTATATTTTTAAAAAAGAATAACTCTTTATAAATACGGTACTCGACCTATTTAGGCGAATTAATAATAGTTATCTAATAACTAGTTATTTTATTTTATTTATTATATCGGTAATTTAGGAAACCCCGATTTTTATATATTTTACACCGAAATTATATAAAATACTAGAAATGCGTATCTACTTATGTCCCACATTCTAAGCACATTATGCACCGATTAAGTAGCGATATGGCACCGATTTAGCAACTTTTTTTTTTTTTTTTTTTGAACTTTAACTTT
>JAABUS010001698.1_pt1 | contig 46167 bp, 35 predicted proteins | sample 5560161 | NCBI WGS metagenome assembly JAABUS01 (sample SAMN10711885, study PRJNA513376) | rock metagenome | isolation source: Antarctica rocks | place: Antarctica: Victoria Land, Trio Nunatak nord | collected 2016-01-04 | reverse complement strand
GAGGACGGTCTCCAGATCGGGCATGGCGGGGCTCCAGGCGGCAAGGCGGGGGACAAGCACCCTGACCCTACCGGCTGGAGACCGTCTGTGCTACCCCCGCCCAACTGCCACCAAGCGTTTCAGGCACGAGGAACTCGGCAAATGCCCGCAATGCGGAGCTGATCTCCACGTGTCGAGCGTCGGTCAGAAGGTGGACGGAGCGAAGGCGGGGATAGGTCAACACCTGGCTGTATTCGGTCAGGATGACCTCTGAGACAAGGAGATCAAAGGCGTCCTGCTCCCAGAGGTCCAGGATGCGAGCAAAGCGACCCTGCGGGGTGAGGTAGCAGTTGACGATGCTGTTGGTGTCGAGGACGACGCGCACGGCGACGAACGCAGACGAACGGCACGCTTGGCCTCGTCGATGATGCGCACGGCTTCGGACTCACTCTGCGCCGCGCACTCAGCCGTCTCGCGCATCCGCCTGAAGAACTCCTCGCGCCCACGCTTCCACTGGGCGTAGAGGGCGAAGGGCACCACGACCGCGAACGGGACACCGTCCCGCTCGACGACATAGCGATCACCCTTGTCCGCGATCCCCTGCGGCAGGTCTCCGAAGCGCTCTGGGGCGTCCCGGGAAGAGACGGTCTTTTCCATTGCAACCGAGCCTTTCTCGATCGGTGCCTCGCATTCTCCGTCGAACCTGTCGGTCGCCATGGTAGCGGCCCGATGACTGCTCTCGGTGGTCAAGCGACATCGGCTCGAACGCTCGCGACCTCAGTCGGCCACCGAGGCAAGCTCCCGGGCGAACGGGGCCGTGGCGCTGGTGCCGAGGTGCTCGGCCATCAGCTCGAAGGTCCGGAGGCGGACGGCGAGGTCGGGCACGATCGTCATCAGCATGATCTCGTCGGCGGCCGTCTGGTCGGCGAAGGCGCGAATCTCGGCGGCGACCTGGTCCGGCAGACCGACGAAGCGGCTGCCCGGCATCCGGCGCAGCATCGCCCGGTCGCTGTCGGTGAACGCGTAGGCCAGCGCCTCGGCCCGGGACGGCCGGGCGCCGCGCTGCCCACGGATGATCATCAGCATGAAGAAGTCGGCCAGGTGCTGGAGCTCGGCGACCTCCTGCTCCGTCTCCCCGACGACGACCCCGACGGTCAGGACGGCGTACGGCGCCGGGTAGCGATCGGACGGGGTGAACGTCTCGCGGTAGGTCGACATCGCCGGGAGGGCCGTCGCGCCACCGATGTGGGCGGCGAAGGCGAGCCCGAGCCCGGCCTGGGCGGCCAGCTCGGCGCTGAACATGCTGGAGCCGAGCAGGAAGATCGGCGGCAGCCGGACATCGCCCGGGACCGGCGTGATCTCGCGGAAGGGGTGGTCCTCCGGAAAGGAGCCGTCGTCGAAGGCGAGCAGTTCGGCCAGCAACTGCGGGTAGTCGTCGCCGCTGAGGGCCTCGCGGGAGCGGCGCAGGGCGAACGCGGTCAGCGTGTCGGTGCCGGGGGCGCGGCCGAGGCCGAGGTCGATCCGGCCGGGGTGGAGCGCCTCCAGCAGCCGGAAGCCCTCGGCGATCCGGAGCGGCGGGTGGTTCGGCAGCATGATCCCGCCGGCGCCGAGCCGGATCCGGTCGGTGTGGGCGCCGAGGTGGGCGATCAGGATCTCGGGGGAGCCGGAGGCCAGCCCGGCCGAGTTGTGGTGCTCCGACACCCAGAGGCGGTGGTAGCCGAGCCGGTCGCCGAGCTGGGCGACGGCGGTCGTCGCGGCGAGGGCTTCGCTGGCGGTCTGGCCGGATTCGATCGGGGAGAGGTCGAGGATCGAGATCGGGCGGGTCGTGGGTGCTGTCATGGTCCTGCTCCCTGTGCGCGTGGATAGTCGCTTACCAATAGGAAGTATAAGCCATGACCCGCGTCCAAAGGACTCGCACCGGTCAGCAGCGACCCGTCACCGGGCCCACGGCAACTCGCCGTGATGGCTGCCGGTGGGTGTCGAGACGTGGGCTCCGGCCGGCATCGCGACCACGATGCTGACCAGGCCGTCGCCAGCGTTAACGATCTGGCGGAGGGCGTCGGCGGGCACGAAGATCGAGTCACCGATGCTGGCGTCCTCGGGCGTGCCGTCGACCAGGACGGTCAGCGATCCGGCCAGCACGACATAGACCTGGTCAGTGTCCATTCGGTGCTCCGGCCCGCTCGCTCCCGGTTGCAGCGTCGCCTGCCAGACGGCGAGGGCCGAGCCGTGGCGCGTTGGGCTGGCCAGCGTCCGCATGACGGCGTTGGGCGTCTCGACGGTGGGAGCGTCGGTGAGGCGAGTGACGGTCATTGCGGTTCTCCCTCTCTGCGGGTATCGTCAAGCGGCTTGACATCGTTGCGCCAGCATACGGACTGGGCGACAACCCGTCAAGCGGCCTGACGATATGTCCTGACGCGATCAACAGAGGGGCTTCGATGGAACTCGCTGTGCTCGTCCTGCTCACCTCTCGCCTGATGACCGATGAGATCCACCGGCAGCTGGCTGAGCGGGGGTACGCCAGCCTCCGGCCCGCTCATGGCTTCGCCTTCCAGCTCATCGCGTCACGCGGCGGCGCTACCGGCGTCGAGCTGGCGGATCACCTCAGCGTGACCCGGCAGGCCGCGGGGCAGATGGTGGATGAGCTGGAGCGGTCGGGCTACGTCACGCGCCAGCCCGATCCGACCGACGCCCGGCTGCGGCGGGTGCATCTCAGCGACCGGGGACGGGAGGTGCTGGAGCTGTCCGCCCGGCTCTGGGCCGCCCAGGAGCGCGACTGGGAGCGGCTGATCGGCGAGCAGGGAATAGCGGCGGTCCAGTCTGGTCTGGCGGCGTTCATCCAGGACCGGGGCGGCTTCGACCCGCCGTTGCGCCTCCGCCCGACGTGGTGATGCCGGCGAATGTCCCGCTTGTCGACAGTCCTGATCCAACGACTCGCTGGTACGGGACCGTCGCTCGATGGTGAACGTCGTGCCGTCCCCACACCGGTGTTGGCTTCGACTCGGCGATACCTGTTCCTGAAACCCGGTCCTGTCGTGGCGACCACTCGGCGCGACTGCTCGACGCAACGAGTGATTGACAGCCCAGAGCAGGCATGGGACAAACCATCTCGCACGTCGCCTGCAGATCGTCGGACAACGTCGATGGTTCCAGTTCAGGTGCCTCAAGGGGAACGACCATCGTGAGCGCAACGCCTCCTTCCAGCCCAGAGCCCCCCGATGACGAAGGGGCGCAGATGCGTCGCAAGCACGTCTTCGCGGTGAATGGCTCGTCGCCGTTCCTCGACGTCATCCGGGAGCTGTTCCAGGACGAGCGATACAACGTCACGACCACCAACTTCGTGCCCAACACGTTCGCTCAGGTCGCCGCCCTGCAGCCCGACCTCCTGCTGATCGATCTCGTCATCCAGACACGCGCCGGATGGGAACTACTGGAGCAGCTGCGGATGGAAGCGATCACCAACGGTATCCCGGTTATCGTGACCTCGACCGATCGGCGCATGCTCGAACATGCCGAGGCCGACCAGGCCCGGTTCGCGGGCGACCGGTACATCGTCAAGCCATTCGACATCGACGAGATCCTCGAGACGGTGCATGATCTGATCGGTGTGGCCTGACACGACCGGCACCCGATCAGGTCGTTGGTCCTTCTTCACCGCCTGGCCGCACCTCAACACCCGGCGGGCCGCCACGACGATGAAGTCGTGGTGGCCCGCCGGGTTGGCAGGGGGGGTGAGGGGTCCGCACCGGGAACGAGCTAGAGCAGGCGCATCACGACTGCACAAACGATGACGATGCCGGCCGACCCGAACGCTTCTCCGTCCGGTCCGGTGATCCAGCCCTGTTGGGCGAGGCCCAGAACCTCGAACTCCTGCAGGTTGCGAGCCCGGAAGTCGTTCGCGATCGCGTCATCAGTCCAGGAGTAGATATTGGCGTCCCAAAGCGGACTGTAGTCAGTGGCGACGGTTGGGATTCCGCCGAACACGTTCAGTGGCCCGTTGCCATCGAGCAGCGCACTGCTGAGTCCCTGACGCTGGGGATTGTCGGCGCCGGTCGGCCCATTGGTCGCCACGAAGATTCGCTCAGTCGCACTGAATGCGCTGTCATCCGTGCCGATCTGGAGATCGCTCAGGGCAGGCGCCATGGTCCCGCCCTCGAGGGCCGCCACCATCGGATCGTTGGCCTCGGTGCTCAGGTAGAGGATCGGTCGGCCGAAGCTGAAGCCGGTCGTCATCGCCATCGTCACCGTCATCTCATCGGGACAGATGCTCATGACGTGGTCATGGACCAGACTGTAGTCCGGGCTGACGTCGCAGAAGTTCAGATCCTCGGCCTTGGTGCCGAAGGCGACGACGGGCGCGTTATAGATGGCGCCGCCGCCATTGGTGATGCGGATGACGGGGCTATAGGTGTCGTCGCCAACCGAGCCGGGCGTCGCGACGGACGGCGGGAATGCCTGCTCGGCACTTCCGGGCATGACGGTCAAGTCCGGACTGAAGTCGACGGTCCCGGTTTCGAACGTCAGGGTGGCGTCCGACTCCAGGGTGGCGTTACGGACGGCATTCCCGGTCACGGCGTAACCGAGCTTGGCCGAGAAGTTCAGGCCAAGCGCCGTGGCGTTACCCTGGTCGTTTGTGTCCGTGAGGATGTACCAGACATTGGTTCCATCCTCCATATGGCCGAGATAGAGTGGCAGTGTGATCGTACCGGCTTCGACGTCGACCGGGCCGGACTTGAGCAGCTGGTAGGGGCCGATGAGTTCCCGTTGCGCTTCGGAGGGCACGGGTCCGAAGTAGGACCCGGGGATGGTGGCACCGACCGGGTTGAGCGCCTCTGGTCCGGCCTGTGAGTTGTCACCGCCCGGAGGCGGAGTCCCGCCGTCCTGAGCAAGGGCCGGGGCGGACGCGCCGAGCATGAGGACGAGCGCGACGAACAGCAGTAGGAGACGGCGACGGGACAGGTCGAGCGAGGCTGGGCGGACCATGGATGCTCCTTCGAGTGCAGACGACAGGACGGTCAGGACGGACGGCGGACGAGATGTGGACGCCGGGCGTCCAGGGGTAGTGACGATTCGAGCGACGATCCCTCCATTGTGAATCGATACCGGTGGTGGGACGCTCCGCGATGAGGTCCTGCTGACACCGTAGCCGGAGCACGTCAACGTCCCGGTAGCGTGGAGGTATCAGTCCCGTAAACGGCGGTGACCACCTGGTAAACGGGCTGTGGATCGGCGTTCCCGTTCCGCGTTGGGTCAGCGACAGAGCGCACACTCCGGCTCATCGCCAGTGATTAACATACGATTCGTAAGCATGGCATGAATTGCGCGTCGGGAACGGGTCAACGGGCGACCGGCCAGACGACGGTCGATCGCCCTGAAGGGGTGCCGGTCCGCGTTCGATCGCCGGAGATGACCGCACCAGAAATGAGGAACCCGACATGGAAACCTTCGACGCCGTCCGCACCGTGCTCGCGGTCCGCTCCTACACCGACCAGCCCGTGCCGCCGGAGATCGTCCACAGGATCGTCGAGTCCGCGCACCTGACGGCAAGCTCGTCCAACAGGCAGCCGTGGCACTTCATCGTCGTCCAGGACCGCGAGACCCTTCGTCAGCTCGGGGCGGCGCTGCCCAACGGGCCGTACACCGCCGACGCCCCGTTGGCGATCGCGGTGGTGATCGACCGGACGCCGCCAGCGGTCTCCGATGGCAGCCGGGCAGTCCAGTCGATGCTGCTGACCGCCTGGTCCGAGGGGGTCGGTGGAAACTGGGTCGGTTCCGTCGGGAAGAACGACGGCGCCCGGCCGATCCTGGGCATCCCCGAGGACCGCGATGTCCTGGCGATTCTGCCGATCGGTTACCCGACCAACCCCGGCGGCAAGGGCAACAAGAAGCGCAAGCCGTTCGGCGAGGTCATCTACAACGAGCGCTGGGGCGAGCCGTTCCCCGCTGGGTAGCGATGGTTCACATCGGGGAGAGTGAGCAGTGCCCGGGCAGACATCCCCGGGCACTGTTCATTCGCTCTGGTTGGGGAGCGATCTGCTGACCCGGCAAACCGGGCCTGGCCGGTGTGGTTCAGACCGGGACCGGCCGGCTGGCGAGCCGGAGATGGTCACCGACCCACACGACCAGCCAGGTCATGGCGATGATGAAGACGGCGATCCCGACGCAGTAGAGCGCGACGCCGCCGTAGCCGCCGGTCTTGTCGGGGTTGAGGAACGGGTAGGGATACCAGTCGACGATCGGACCACGGATCAGGGAATAGATAAGGTAGGCCGCCGGGAAGACCAGCCAGACCAGCGCGGTCCGGAACGCCAGCCGGACGGCGGGTGGGTTGATCAGCCAGTCGGCGACGAGGACGAGCGGCATGATCCGGTGGACGACGTTGTTCACCCAGGGGAGCGTAGTGTCCAGCCCTTCGGTGTAGCCGCTCAGGAGCAGGCCGTAGACGACGCCGGTGGTTGCCATGTACAGCACCGCCGCCCCGCGCAGAAGTTCCATCGACCGGGTCGCGCTGGTCGATCGCCTCAGCCCGAACAGCGCCAGGACGACCAGGGCGATGATGTTGCTCTCGATGGTGAAGAAGCTGAAGAAGTTGGAGATCCGGAATCGTTCGAACTCATGATTGGAGTAGATCATCTGATAGACGATCGCCACCAGAGTCAGCCCGGCGAAGAACACGCGATAGGCCGCTACCCATGGTCGCTGATCCATCCCCATATCGCTGATACCTCTCGGTTGACTGACGTACGCATTCAGGACGGGCGGCAGCCAGCACCGGTCCGACGGCGATGTCGAACTCCGATAGTGTCGCAGGTGGAGGGATGTTCGGGAATGGTCGATTGTTCATCGGGAAACGAGCACGACGGTCCGGTGATCCGACGATGGTTGGGTGCACACGGCTCCAGACGGAGCCCGGGATGTTCCTTGGGCTCCGCACCGTTATATCCGGCCGGCGGCGGATCCCTTACGGACCCGGTCTGAGATCGCCGGGACGCAACTCGGCGTCGAGCCGGGCACCGATGCGAACGACGATACCGGGAATGGCCTGGATGTCGGCCAGGGTGGTCCGGAAGTTGACGACACAGGCGCGCAACAGGAACGTGCCCTGGACCACGGCATTGGACAGGTACGCCTCTCCGCCATCCTGTAGCCTGGTCAGGATCTCGGTGTTGAGCCGGTTCAGGTAGGATTCGATCTCTTTCTGACCAGGCTCGAGGTCCGGCGGAACGTACCGGAACGTCGTGATGCTGAGTTCCTGTGTCCAGGCTTCGAGCTCTGGGCACGAGCTGACACTCCTGTGCAGGGCCTTGGCGAGCGCGATATCCGCCGTCATCATGCGGACGAATCCGTCCCGGCCCGCCTGCTGAAGGCTCAGCCAGACCTTGAGCGCGCGGAAGCCACGGGAGTTCTGCAGACCGTACTCGTAAAAATTGACGGGCGCCTCTTCGGTCCCGTCGAAGTGGTAATACGTCGGGTGATAGCTGAAGGTGGCGAGCAGGGTGCTCGGGTCCCGCACCAGCGCACACCCCGCCTCGAGTGGCGTGTAGAGCCACTTGTGCGGATCGACCGCCAGGGAATCGGCCTCGGATAACCCAAGGAGATCCCGCGGGGCGTCCGGCAAAGCGGCGACGAACCCCCCATACGTTCCGTCGACGTGGAACCACAGATTGGACTCGCGGCAGATGGCACTGATTTCGGGCAGGGGGTCGATGGCCCCGGTGCTGGTCGAGCCGGCGGTTCCCACCACCAGGAACGGACGATGGCCGGCGGCCTCGTCGGAGCGGATCGCCTCGCGCAGGGCGGCGGAGTCCATCCGCATTCTGGCGTCGGTCGGGATCCAGCGGATGGCGTCCGTTCCCAGGCCGAACAGGTCGGCGGCCTTCTGGAGCCAGGTGTGGGTCTCCGCGGAGGCGTAAGCCCGGAGCGCTCCACCGGGGTTGGCGGCCATCCCGCCTGTTCGCACGTCCCAGCCCGCCTTCGCCTGCCGGGCGGCCAGAAAGCCGATGAAGTTGGCCGTGTTGCCGCCACTGACCAGGAGTCCACCACTGGTCGTCGGGTACCCCACCAGCTCGGCGATCCAGCGGACCGTCTGCATCTCGATCTCGGTTGCCATCGGTGAGAGCGCCCAGGCGCCGACGTTCGGGTTCACCGCCGCCGCCAGCAGGTCGCCAAGCGCCCCGATCGGAGCGGGCGAGGACGTGATGTACCCGAGGAACAGGGGATGCCCGTTCAGGGTCGAGTGGTCGAACAGGAGCGATGCGGCGGTTTCGAGGAGCGGACCTGGTTCGCTGCCAGTCTGGGGCAGGCCGCCTCCGCCGAGAATCCCACGGATGACTGCAGGCGACTCCCCGGGAGCCACCGGTCGGTTCGGCACGGTCGCGAGAAACTCCGCAATCTGATCGACGAGCCGATGTCCGATCGCCCGGAACTCGGATGGACTCATCTCCAGCGGTGAGAAGCGCTGATCAGCCTCGTCATTCCGCGCCGTGGTGGCCATATTCGTACCGCTCCCAATCATTCTCGCGAGGATCGAGGCCTTTCCGGGGCCGCTGGGTGACGGGTCTGGTCCTGGCGTGGCGCCGATGCCAATTCTCCTGACGGACCTCATCGTCGCTGCTCATTCAGGGGCAGGGTTCTCGTCCACCACGCACCGTCAGGAACGGGTGTTCACGAAACCACCGTACATCCCGCGGCTGGCCCAGCACATGGGTGATATCACTCACTTGCCGCGCGTCTCCATCTCTCGCAGATGGTGCCGTTACAACGACGCCCGCACCCGCTCCGGCGTGAACCGCACGGTCCGGAGCCGAACGCCAGTGGCGTCGAAGATGGCGTTGCCGACGGCGGCGACCATAGGGCAGATCGCGCCCTCGCCGGCGCCCCAGGACGGCTCGTCCGGCCGGTCGATCAGGTCGATCTCTATCTGGGGGATGTCCGTGAAGCCGAGGATCGGGTAGCTCCCCCAGTCGAGGGAGGTGACCTGCGTCTCGTCCCACGTCACCTCCTCGATCAGTGCCCGGCTGATCCCCTGGATGACGTTGCCCTCGATCTGGTTGCGAACGCCGTCCGGGTTGACGATCAGCCCGCAGTCGTGGGCGACGCAGACTCGGCTGACGCGGACCGCGCCAGTCACCGGGACGACCCGGACCTCGGCGACGACGGCGACATAGGCGTAGGCCGTCTCGTACCGGGCGAAGGCGATCCCGCGTCCGACGAGTAGGCCGTCGTTTGGAACCGGATTAGCCCCCGGCGGCTCGGCCGGTCGTGTCTGCCAGCCAGCCAGGGCGGCGACCCGCTCGATCACGGCGACAGCGCGGGGATCGTCCAGGTGGCGGAGCCGGAACGCGACCGGGTCGGCTCCGGCCAGGGCGGCCAGCTCGTCCATCATGGTCTCGTTGGCGGTCGTGTTGGCGAGGCCACCGAGGCTGCGCAGGGCCGAGGGTCGCAGCGCTGGGTTCGTCACCCAGTGGGCCGTCAGCCGCTGGTTCGGGAACCGGTAGCTGGTCAGCGCGTTGCGCGTGCCGCCGCCCCGGTCGAGCGGCGCGTGGGGGACCGGCGGTGCCTTGAGCTGCCCGGCGAGCAGATTGCCGGGCTGGCCGCCGGGCCGGGTCGAGTGGGTCGGCGTCCAGACATCGTAGTCCCAGGCGACGATGCGCCCGTCCGCACCCAGCCCGACCCGGACCTCGGAGACCATCGCCGGCCCCTTGCCTTCCCAGGCGAATTCACCCTGCCGCGACCAGATCACCCGGACGGGCCGACCGACCGCCCGCGAGAGCAGGGCCGCGTCAGCCGCGACGTCGTCCGCCCCGTTGTGCCCGTAGCAGCCTGGTCCTTCCATATGAATGACGCGGACCGCCGACTCCGGCAACCCGAGGACCGGCGCCAGCGCCTCCCGCAGCGGGAAGACGCCCTGCGACGCGCACCAGACCGTCGCGCCGTCCGGCCGGACATCGGCGACGGCGCAGGACGGCCCGATCGAGGCGTGAGCCTGCCACGGGTGCCGGTAGGTCGCGGAGAGGGTCTGCGTCGCAGCCGCGAAACCCCGGTCGAGATCGCCGTCCGTCGCGATGGCCTGGTCGACGGTCGGTGCCTCGCGAACCGCGTCGAAGCGGTCGGCGAACGGGGGCAACCGGTCCAGCTCGCTCCACGTCGCCCGGAGCGCCTGGGCGGCGGCCAGTGCCTGGGCGTCCTGCTCGGCGACGACCCCGAGGAAGTTTCCATTACGGACGACGGCGACGATCCCCGGCAGCCCACCCAGCGACGTCTCGTCGACCGATACCAGGGTCGCGCCGACCCCGTCGATGGTCCGGACCATTGGGCGGATGACGCGGGCGTAGAGCATCCCGTCCAGCTTGAGGTCATGGACATACGCCGCACCGCCGGTCAGCTTCGCCAGCAAGTCGACTCGCGGGACGGATTGCCCGACGACGCGATAGGCGGCCGGGTCCTTGAAGGTCACCTCGCCCGGCCGGTCGTCCGTTTGCTCGTCCCCGATCAAGTCACTGTAATCGACGCTACGTCCAGGGGTGTCGATGTCGCGGACGACGCCGTCGAAGACGTGCAGCCGATCGGCGGGCACACCGAGGTGCCGGGCGGCCCGGGCCAGCAGCGTCGCCCGCGCTTCGGCAGCGGCCCTTCGAAGGATGGGACCGGCGCTCTGGATCGTCTTGCTGCCGGCGGTCGTCCCCTGGTCCGGGGTCGTGGCGGTGTCGCCGGCGACCATCGTCAGGCAGTGGGCCGGCAGATCGAGCTCTTCGGCGACGATCTGGGTCAGGGCGGTCCGGACCCCGGTCCCAAGCTCGACCTTGCCGGCACGGATCGTGACGCGGCCGTCCGGGTGGAGCTCGATCCAGTCGTTGAGGCGCTCGCCCGGCTCGCTCTCGACTGTTGCTTCTATCGCCGATAGTGGGGGAGGGGATGACACGGCAGCCGGGAGCGCCGTCGGCGATCTCGCCATCGTCCGGGCGGCGCGGCGGACGGCCCGCATGATCCGGACGTGGGCGCCGCAGCGGCAGAGGTTGCCGGAGAGGGCGGCGTGGATCTCGGCGTCGGTCGGGTCCGGCGTCGCCTCCAGCAGCGCCGCCGTCGCGACGATCATGCCGGGGATGCAGTAGCCGCACTGGGCGGCCTGCTCGTCGAGGAACGCCTGCTGGACCGGGTGGAGCCGTCCCGGTGTCCCGAGCCCCTCCCGCGTCGTGATCTCCGCCCCGGCCGCCTCCCGCACCGTCGTGACGCAGGACCGGATCGGCTGGCCGTCCCGCAGCACCGTGCAGACGCCGCACTGCGACAACGCGCAGCCGACCTTGGCCCCGTTCAACCCGAGGTCGTTCCGCAGGGCGAGCAGCAGCGGACTGTCCGGCTCGGCGGCAAGGTAGTGTGCCTCCCCGTTGACCGTCAGTGTCTGAAGCGCGACCGGCGGCGTTGCCATGAGAACCCTTCGCCCTGACATCTTGCCCGATCGGCGTCCATGACGGGGATGGATACGACGCGGATGGACATGACGTGGACGGATATGACCTGAACGGACTGGATTATCGTCGGTCGGGCCCGGCCCGTACGAGAACCCCGGGCGCCGCCGAAGCCCATCGGGAACCGGCAACGGCTCCGGAATCAATCCCCGGAGCCGCTCCGTCAGCAGGCGGCGTTAGATTGACTGAATCAGAACTCGGCGTCGAACAGGGCCCAGCGGGGAAAGACGAGGAAAACTGCCGCCACGACGTCCAGCCCATAAGATCCTTGCGCCGCACCGGACCGCCGCACCGAGAACCGCGACGATCCCGAGGACATCCCGTATGTGTAAGGCTTCCACCTGGAGATACGACGGACTGCTCCGCTGGATAGCCGTTCGGATAGACTCTCGTTGCGAGTGATGCACTTTTAGCGACCGCTGATCGGCGAGCGGTGGACGAGCGTTGGAAAGGAAGAGCGGCGTGTCGATCGTTGAGGATCGAATCCAGGGCTGGCGAACCGAGCTGCTCGACATGTCGAGCCGCAACGCGCTGCTCAGCATGTCACGCTCGATGACGAGACCGACGACGATCCACCTGGTCGCGCCGGACCCGGGCGAGTTTTTTCGCCGGCTGACTCAGTCCGAGCGGCTGCAGTCAATCGTTGGGACGGAACCGGATCCGCTGGAGCGAGATGCCGGATTCGGAGACGAAGCCGGGGCCACGAGCGCTAACGGACCGGTCGAGGACGCCCTCGCCGCCGATCCTCCGGTGGTCGCGCGTGATGGGGCGGTTGGCGTGGCGGATGGTCATAGTGGAACAGCGACCACCAAGCGTCCGTCCCAGGAGGGGAGTGTCCACACGGATCTCCCGCCCGCGCGGCTCGCGATGGTCGCGCGGCGGCTCCGGAAGCGAGCCCGGGAATCCGACCAGGAGCAAGGGATCAACACCCTGTTCGCCGCGTTCGGCACGCTGAAGTGGTGGGACGACAGTGGCCAGAGGGCCATATGGCGGTATGCGCCGCTGGTACTGCTTCCGCTCCGCATCGAGGAGGACGTCCGGGAGGACCGGTTCCGGATCGCGGCCGTTGACGGCGACCCCGAGTTCAACCAGACGCTGGTCGAGCGCCTTCGCCCCGATCCGGATCTGGCGGCCGCAGCGGCACTGGTCGCCGGGCTGATCGAGGAGCCCGCCCCACGCCGCACGCCGAACGGACCAGAGCCAGACCACACCGCGACCCCGCTGGTTGATCTGCTCGGCGCAGTCCGTGCAGCCATTGCGCGGTTGCCCGGCTGGGAGGTGCTGGATGAGGTCCACATCGGCCACTTCCAGTTCCACAAACTCCGCATGTTCCAGGATCTCGGCGATCATCGGGCCATCGCGTCGCGGCACCCGTTGATCCAGGCCCTCGCGACGCCCGGCGCGACGGTCGCCCCGCTGCCACAAGGCATACCGGACGCGGACCAACTGGACCGGGCCGTCTCGCCGCAGGACACGTTCACCGTCCTGGACGCTGACGCCAGCCAGCTTTGGGCCATCCAGGCGGCCAAGCGTGGTGCCAACCTGATCGTGCAGGGTCCGCCCGGCACGGGCAAGAGCCAGACGATCGCCAACGTTATCGCCGAATGCTTGGCGGCTGGGAAGACCGTCCTGTTCGTCTCCGAGAAGGCGGCCGCGATCGAAGTCGTCCACCGGCGGTTGGCGGCGGAGGGTCTGGCCGACTTCTGCCTGATGCTCCACAGCCAAAAGGCCGGCAAGAAGGACGTCATCGACCATCTGGCCGCGCGTCTGGAACCGGTTGGCAGCATCGCCTCCGGGCGCGACGAGCGCGATCATCAGGAACTGGGTCAACTCCGGGAGCGGCTCAATGCGCACGCGGCGGCCCTGCACCGCCGCCGCGACCCGTATGGCGCCTCAGTCTACGAGGTCTATGGCCGACTGGCGTTGCTGCCGGAGATTCCGTATCTGGACGTGACGCTCCCCGACATCCCAGCGCTGACCGAGGCCCACGTCGATGACTGGGAACGCCTGGTTGGTGAGGCCGCTGCACTCGCCGGCATCGTCCGGGCGGGCCCGGCCCATCCCTGGCATGGGTTCTCCCGCAACGACGTCGGTCTGAATGATCGCGAAGCGCTGGCGGACCTGCTCGGCCGCGCGCTCGCGACCGTCGCCACCGTTCGGAACCACGGTGCGGTGCTGGCCGCGGCGCTCGGCCTCCCGGCGCCGGTGACGGTGCCGGAGGTGGCCCGTCTATCGGACATTGCCGGGCAGGTTCCGCTGGACGCGGCCTTCCGGCCAGAGTGGTTCGACGCCGACCGCGTCCGGGTCGCTCTGGAGTTGGGTACGGAAGCGCGCCACCACGCGACGGCTGCTCACAACCTCCGGGCCGGTCTGCCGGCCGACTACACCGAAGCGATCCTGCCGCTCGGGACGTCCGCCAACATCGCCGCCTACGATGCTGGTCTGTTTGCCCGGTGGTTCGGCGGTGACTACCGCAGGGTGCGTGGGCTTGTTCGGGCTGCGGCCCAAAACGGCGAGCAGCGCCCGCTGGCCGAGGAGCAGGCGACGCTCCGCCGGGCGGTGGAACTGGACGAGCACGCTCGCTGGTTGCAGGAACACCGCACCGCCATCGCCGACGCGCTTGAGCTGGACGAGGCTGACGACGACGCCGACTTGCTCGACCCCGACCTGCTGGGTCAGCGGCTCGACACCGTCGCGGCGGTCTCGGCTATCCTCGGGCATCTGCCACCGGGGCTAGTCCCATCAGCCCTGGTCCCCGCCCTAACCCAACCGGGTGTCGGTCTGTCAGTCGCCGCGGCGCGGGAACGAGCCGCCGCCGTGCTTGGCCGGCTGTGGGCGGAGCTGGACGAGCTGGGCGGGTGGTTCACGCCGGACGTCCTGACCAGCCAGGGGATGTCACTCGAATCTGGCGCATTGGACGGCATCGGCGCCTGGCTGACCCGGCGGCGCGATCATCTCGCTGACCTCGACCCCTGGCTTCGGGCCCAGGCGGCGCTGGGCCGGGTACGGGAGACCGGGCTGGAGGAGCTGATCCACGCACTCTCGTTCAAGGAGATCCCGTCCCATCAGTGGGCCGCGGCGACGGTGCGAACAGCCCTTCGGTCTTGGCTCGATGCGGTGCCCCGTCAAGATCCGGCCCTCCACGGTTTCGACCGGACCGATCACGACGCGGCGGTCCGACGGTTCCGAGAGCTGGACCTCGGACTGGTCGAGTCGGGGGCTCGCCGGGTCCGGCAACGCCTGGCCGGCGCGTCGCGGCAGTTTGCGACGGTGAGCGGCGGGGAACCGGGAGTGCTCCTCCATGAGGCCCGAAAGCGGCGGCGCCACATGCCGCTGCGCCGGGTGTTCGAGCGTGTCCCGAACCTGCTGCTGACTCTGACGCCGTGCCTGATGATGAGCCCGCTCTCGGTTGCGCAGTTCCTGCCGGCCGACCGCTACCGGTTTGACATCGTCATCTTTGACGAGGCGTCGCAGGTCCGCCCATACGACGCGATCGGCGCCATTATGCGCGGCAGGCAACTGGTCGTCGCCGGCGACCGGCGCCAGCTACCGCCGACCAGCTTCTTCGACCGCGCCGACTCCGTTCCGGCGGATGACGAAGACGGCGGCGTGCAGGACATCCGCGAGCTGGAGAGCATCTTGGACGCGCTGGACGCACGCGGGATGGCGTCGGCCCCGCTGCGCTGGCACTACCGCAGCCGGCACGAGGATCTGATTGCCTTCTCCAATCACCACATCTATGACCGCCGCCTGATTACCTTCCCCGCGATCACCGCCGAGCCGACGCCGGGTCGTGGCGTCCGGCTGGAGTACGTCCCGGACGCCGTCTACGCCCCTGAGCGGGACGGCGAGCTCGGCGGCACCACCCGGGTCAACCGGATCGAGTCGCGGCGTGCGGTCGCACTGATCCTCGAACACGCCCGCACCCGGCCGGACAAGTCGCTCGGCGTGGTCGCGCTCGGGTTGCGCCACCGGGACACCATCGACCGGGAGCTCCTTGAGGCGCGCAAGGCGCACCCGGAGCTGGAGGGATTCTTCGCCGAGGACCGACCGGATCCGTTCTTCGTCAAGGCGCTGGAGCAGGTTCAGGGCGACGAGCGCGACGTCATCCTGATCAGCATCGGCTTCGGCAAGAACGCTGACGGTAAGCTGTCGCACAACTTTGGGCCGATCAACAACGACGGCGGCGAGCGGCGACTGAACGTCCTCGTCACCCGAGCTCGGTACGAGGTGATCGTCGTCTCCTCAATCCGGGCGCACGACATCGACCTTGCCCGGAGCCAGGCGACTGGCGTCCGGTTGCTGAAGAACTACCTTGACTTCGCCGAGCGTGGTCCGGTCGCACTGGCGGCCGAGGCACGGGTCAGCGACGCAGACTACGAGTCGCCGTTCGAGGCGAGCGTCGGTGAGGCGATCAAGCGCGCAGGTCACACGGTCCGGCTGCAGGTCGGCGTGTCGTCGTATCGGATCGACCTGGCCGTGGTCCACCCGCGCCAGCCGGGGCGCTTCCTGCTCGGCATCGAGTGCGACGGCGCCACGTATCACAGCTCCCCGACTGCCCGTGACCGTGACCGGCTGCGGCAGGAGATCCTGGAAGGGCTGGGCTGGCAGATCCACCGGGTCTGGTCGACCGACTGGATCCGTGATCCGGCCAGCGAGTTGAAGCGGATCACCGACCGGATCGCAGCACTGCTCGCCGCCCCTATCCCCGCACCGCCTGCCCTGAGACGACCTGAGCCTGTCGCTGGGGCCTTCGAGACGGAACTGGCGACAAAACCCGGCCTTTCAGGTACGCTCCCGGCGAATGGAGCGGGTCGCGGTACGGGAACGTTAGAGGCGGTGCAAAGTGGCGCGGCGACGATCGGGACCGCACCGCTATTCCCGCCCTACCAGATGGCGCGCCTCTCAAGGAATGGATCAGGCGACGTGACGTCAGCACCGGTCTCACAGGTTGCAGAGGTCGTCGTTGACTGTGTCACCGTCGAAGGGCCGATTCACCGCGATGTACTCATTAGCCGGGTCAGAGCAGCGTGGGGCCACGCCAAGGGCGGTTCGCGAATCACCAAACATGTCACTCTGGCGATTGAGCAGGTGGTTGGCAATGGGCTGATTCAGCAGCGCGGCGAGTTCCTCTGGCCGTCGACTGATGTTGGCTTTGTGGCGCGTGGGGTCGATGAGCAAGGAAAGTCCCGCGAAGTCGGGCAGATCGCGATCGAGGAACTCACCCTTGGGATGACCCGTGTCCTCGAACAGGCCTTGTCCCTGACCAGAGACGCTCTGATTCAGGAGACGGCCAAGGCCTTCGGTTACCATCGGACCGGTTCGGACATCCGGGTCCGTCTCGGTGAGGTGATTGACGCCGCCGTTTACGCGAACACGATCGAGGCCGCCGGCGACACTTTCCGGCTACCGAAGCGATAGGACAGGGAGAAGATAACGACCGGAGCATGGGAGTCGTCCACACTCCGGTCGTTCGTGTCAGACGTGGGAGACCTTGCCCTACGCCGACAAGGCCTGGATCGCGGCCAGGACCTTGGCCGGCGTGTACGGGGCCTGGCGGAGGCGGGCGCCGGTGGCGTCGAAGATGGCGTTGCTGACGGCCGCCGCGATCGGGCAGATGGCGGGCTCGCCGGCCCCGAGGGGCGGCTGGTCCGGGCGGTCGATCAGCTCGATCTCAATAAGAGGGATGTCGGCGAAGCCCATGATCGAGTAGGTCGACCAGTCCAGGCTCGTCACCGCGGCGCCGTCGAAGGTGATCTCCTCCTTGAGCGCCCGGCCAATCCCCTGGATCACGCAGCCGTCGATCTGGTTCTGCAGGCCGTCCGGGTTGATGATCAGCCCGCAGTCGTGCCCGACGACGACCCGGTTGACTCGGACCGTGCCGTCGGCCGGGTTGACCGTCATCTCGGCGATCGTCGCGGCGTAGGAGAACTCGGTCTCGTAGCGGGCGAACGCGATCCCGCGGCCGGTCACCGTCCCGTCGGCCGCCGGGATGACACCGGACGATTGCGGGCCGGACGGCCGCGCCTGCCAGCCGGCCCGGATCGCCGCCCGCTGGATGACCTCGATCGCCCGCGGGTCGGCCAGGTGACGCAGCCGGAACTCGACCGCGTCGGCCCCGGCCAGCGCCGCCAGCTCGTCCATGAAGCTCTCGTTGGCCGTCACGTTGGCGACCGCGCCGAGGCTCCGCAGCGCCGAGGGGCGCAGCGGCGGCGTCTCGACCCAGTTGACGGTGAGGCGCTGGTTGGGGAAGGAGTAGTTGTTCGGCGCGTTCCGGTCACCACCGACCTGGCCGAGCGGGGCGGGCTCGACGGGTGGGTCGATCTGCTGGCCGACGAGCATGTTGCCGGGCTGGCCGCCGGGCCGGGTCGAGTGCGTCGGCGTGAAGACGGTGTAGTCCCAGGCGACGATGTTGCCGTCCGAGTCGAGGCCGCCGCGGATGTCCATCACCATCGCCGGACCCTTGGGCTCCCAGGCGAACTCCCCCTGGCGGGACCACTGGAGCCGGACCGGCCGCCCGACCGCCTGCGACAGGACCGCCGCGTCGGCGCAGACGTCGTCGGCGCCGTTGTGGCCGTAGCAGCCGGCCCCCTCCTTGTAGATGACGCGGACCTGCTCCGGCGCCAGCCCGACGATCGGACCGATCGCGGCCGGCAATGCGTAGACGCCCTGCGACGCCGAGTAGATCATGGCGCCGTCGGGCCGGACGTCGGCGATCGAGCAGGACGGCCCCATCGAGGCGTGGGCCTGGAACGGGTGCTGGTAGGTCGCCTCCAGCATCCGGGTCGTCCGGGTCGTGAAGGCGCCGTTGACGTCGCCGGTCCGGACGGAGTCGACTGTCTCGGCCGGCATCTCCCGGATCAGGTCGTAGAGCTGGTTGATGTCGGGCAGCGTCTCGGTCTGGGTCCAGGTGACCTTGAGCGCGTCGGCGTAGCGGATCGCCTGCTCCTCGCGCTCCGTCACGACCCCGACGAAGGAGCCGTTCTGGACGATCGCGATCAGGCCCGGCTGCCCCTGGACGGCGCTGTCGTCGATGCTGGCGAGGGTCGCTCCGATCCCGTTGAGCGTCCGGACGTAGGGCCGGATCACTCGGGCGTGGACCATCCCCTCGACGGTGAGGTCATGGATGTAGGCCTCGCCGCCGGTCAGCTTGGTGGTGATGTCGATCCGCGGGATGGACTGGCCGACGACCCGGTAGGCGTCGTACGGCTTGACGGCCGCGTCGCCGGTGATCGCCTGGCCGAACGGTCCCGTCGCGAGCTGCCCGTAGGTGACGGTCTTCGTCGAGTCGAACAGGGCCGTGACGACGCCGGACTCGACCTGGAGGTCGTCGACCGGGACGGCGAGCTGCTCCGAGGCGCGGGTCAGCAGCACGAGGCGGGCTTCGGCCGCGGCCTGCTGGAGGACGGGTCCGGCGACCTGGATGCTCTTGCTGCCGGCCGTCGTGCCCTGGTCCGGCGTCGTCAGGGTGTCACCGGCGATCAGGGTGGCGGACGCGAAATCGACGTCGAGCTCCTCGACCACGATCTGCGTGAGCGAGGTCCAGAGCCCGGTGCCGAGCTCGACCTTGCCGCAGTAGATGGTGACCTTGCCCTCGCCGTCGATGCTCAGCCAGGAGTCGATCGTGTCGCCGGAGACGTCGCGGGTCTGGACGTCCTGACCGGTCTGGGCGGCCGGTGTCGCGACGATGCCGGGCTCGGTCGTCGGCGTCCCGGCCGGGGTGCCCGCCGGGGCGACAGTCGGCTCCTGCGCCATCAGGCCGGCCCGGCGGAAGGCGGCCGCGAGGCTGAAGCCGATCGCGACCCCCCCGGAGCCCTTGATCAGGGTGCGGCGGCTGACCGGCGAGACGCGGGTTTCAGGGGCGACCGGGGCATCAGGGGAGACGGGGGCCTCAGGAGGGGCTGCGGTCATCGGGTGATCCTTTCCCACGACGTCGGGTGAGCTACGCGGTGGCGCCGGCGGCCCGCTGGATGGCGCGGACGATCCGGACGTGGGTCCCGCAGCGGCAGAGGTTGCCCGCGAAGGCCGTGTTGATGTCGTCCTGGGTCGGCTCCGGCGTCGATTCGAGCAGCGCGGCGGCGGTCATCATCATGCCGGGGATGCAGTAGCCGCACTGGGCGGCCTGCTCGGCGATGAAGGCCTGCTGGACCGGGTGGAGCTCGCTGCCGGGCGCGAGCCCTTCGAGAGTCGTGATCTCGGAGCCGGCGACGGTCTGGACCTGGGTGACGCAGGAGCGGATCGGCTGCCCGTCCTGGTGGACGGTGCAGGCGCCGCACTGGGCGAGGCCGCAGCCGAACTTGGCGGCGTGAAGGCCGAGCTCGTTGCGGAGCACGTAGAGGAGCGGCGTGTCGGGCGTGGCCTGGACCTCGTGCGGCTGGCCGTTGATCGAGAGGGTGACGGTTGTGGCCGGGGTGCTCTGCATGATCGCTCCTTCGTCGACTGTGGTCCGCGACGACCACGCGGTGTCCCCTTGTGCTGGGACGGGAGTACGAGTTTCATTATCGGAGCCAATCAGGACATGGTCAATATGTCAGCAGCGTTCATTTTCCACAAAGACAAACACTTTGGATAAACGGTCACTAGTCAACGATTGAATATCATGTTTGACGGACCCGTACGTGAACGTCTCGTCGCCTTCCCCATCCCGGTGGTCACTCATCACCGGCCAGACTCGACGAATCCAGATGTCAGATGACACGGGGTTGTCCTTCAATGGAACGAGTCAATCGCTGATGGGTGGGTCCGGTCCTGGAAGGCCGGGCTTCGTATACTGCCGATGACACCGACGGAGGTGCCCCAGGTGGTTTAGGTTGCTCACGTGGTCCGGCACGGACCTCATCCCGTCCCTGACGGGAACCATACAGACACTCATGAATGCTCGCGGGCAAGTCCCGTCCGGGTGGTTGTCTGACTGCCCGAACGGTCACCCGGTCGCCGCTCATGGTCGTCGTTCGCACCCGCCCTCGCTCGCCATCGGAGCCGATCCTCTCTCGATGGTCCTGAGCGAAGGAACATGACGGATGTACGACACCAAGCTGAATACGCGGCGGCGACGTATCGACATCGGGCTTGAAGCGGCGGTCGCGGTGCTGTTCCGGAGCTGGCTCCTCTGGAACCTCGGCTTTGCCCTCTACGCCACCGTCTCGACCCTCTACCTGCGGCAGATCGGGGCGAGCTACGACCAGATCGGGCTCGTCCTCGGCGGGGCCGCCGTCGGCCGGACGCTGCTCTCGATCCCGGCCGGGATCCTCGCCGACCGCCTGTCGCCGGCGCTGATCCTCGCCAGCACGATGGCGCTGCCGGTCCTCGGGATAATCGGGCTGCTCGCCAGCACGGTCTGGTGGCAGGCGCTCGGGGCCGTGCTGGTCGTCGAGCTGTCCGGGCTCGGTGTCCCGGCGCTGTCGACGCTGCTGTCGGCCTCGGCGACGGCGGAGACCCGGACCCGCGCCTTCACCTGGCTCTACACCCTGGCCCCGCAGTCCGCGTTCCTGATCGGTCCGGCCCTTAGCGGCCTGCTGGCGGACGCGGTCGGCTACGGCGTGGTCTTCGTGGCGGCCGCTGCCTGCTTCGCGGCGGGCGTGGCCGTGCTCGTCCCGCTCGTCCGGGCGAGCAGGGGCATCACTGATCCAGCCCCGGACGTCAGCACGACGACAACGGTCGCTCCGTCAGGCGCCGACGTTGCGACCGCTCCAGATGCTTCGGCCGGAACGATCCGGGAGGCACTAGACCACCCTGGGGTGAGGTTCGTCGTGCTGCTCCACGTCCTGGTGCCGCTGCTGCCGTACACCGGCTTCATCCTGCTGGCGAACTTCCTCGTCGATGAGCGCGGCGTTTCGGTGGCGACAATCGGCCTGTTCGGCTCGGTCAGCGCCGGGGCGGCCCTCGCCGTCGGGCTCGTGCTGGGCCGGTGGCGCCGGCTTGCCAACCCGTTCACCGGGCTGGCGATCTGCCTCGGCTGCGGGGCGCTGGCGCTTGGGCTGGTCTGGCTGGGCGGTCAGTTCGTCGTGCTGGTCGTGGCGGTCGTCCTGCGCGGCGCCCTCAGCCCGGTCTTCGCCCTGCTGTCCGTCGCCGTCGCGCAGGTTACCCCGCCGCACCTGCGCGGCCGCGTCTTCGGCGTCGCCGAGACCGGCGCCGGGGTGGGCGACATCGCCGCGCCCGTCCTGGCCGGCGGCCTCTACCAGACCAACCCGGCCCTCCCCCTGATCGCCGGCCTGCTCACGACCGCCCCGTTGGCCGTCTGGGTGGCACTGTCCCGCAACCGCTACGGCGCTGACGACGACGCGCCGGGCAGTCTCCCTGACTGACGTGGCTCTGAGTCCTGGTCGAGAGGTTGGCTCAAGGGGTCGCGTCGCGTGGCCAGTCTGATGGTATATATAAACATGCTGTTTACGGGTGAACAGGAAGGGCAAAACGACGATGCGATGGTCCAGCCAGGCCTTCGAGGCGTACGACATCGGGACGGTCCGGGAGACCACCGGCCGGACGATCACCGAGGCCGACATTGTCCTCCATGCTGGGCAGACGGGCGACTTCTACCCCCATCACATGGATGAGGTCTGGTGCCGGACGCAGCCGTTCGGGCGCCGGATCGCCCACGGCACCCTGATCCTCAGCGTTGCGGTCGGAATGACGGCCGGCGATATCAACCCGCTGGCGATCTCCTACGGCTACGACCGCGTCCGGTTCGTTCGCCCGGTCTTCATCGGCGACACCATCCGCGTCCGCGCCTCCATCCGGGCCAAACGCGACCATGCCCGCCGGACCGACGTGGGCATCGTGGTCGAGGCGGTCGAGGTCCTCAACCAGGATGATGATCTCGTCCTGGTCTGCGAACATCTCTACCTCGTCGAGCACGAGTCCGGAGGGGGTACGGGAGGCACCAATGACGATGTCGGTTGACACGATGCGGCCCCCGATGCCCCACCGTGCGCGGCCGATCGTGCTCGTCGGGGCCGGTGGGATCGTTCGCGACGCCCACCTGCCGGCCTACCGCAAGGCCGGGTTTCCGGTCGTCGCGGTCGTGAACCGCGACCTGGAGCGAGCCCGCCGGCTAGCCAAGGACTTCGTCATCCCGGCGGTCTACGGTTCGCTCGAGGAGGCGATCGCGGCGGCGCCCACGGGGGCGGTCTTCGACCTGGCCCTGCCGCCGGCGGCGCAACTCGATGCCCTCGAACGCCTCCCCAGAGGGGCGAGCGTGCTGATTCAGAAGCCGATGGGGGAGAACCTCGAGCAAGCAACCAGGTTCCGGCGGGTCTGCGAGGAGCGTCATCTCAACGCCGCCGTCAACTTCCAGCTCCGATACGCCCCCGCCGTGCTCGCCGCCCGGGATCTGATCGCGCGGGGAGTGATCGGGGAACTGACCGATCTGGAGATCCGGGTCGCGGTCCGGACGCCGTGGCACCTCTGGACGTTCCTGCGCGACGTCCCCTTCGCCGAGATCTACTACCACAGCATCCACTACCTCGATCTCTGTCGATCGTTGCTCGGCGACCCGGCCGGCGTCTGGGCCAGCACGCTGCCGCACCCGGACGCGCCCGGCATGGACGGGTCCCGGAGCACCTATATCCTCGACTACGGCCCCCGGGTCCGCGTCACGATCTCCGCCAATCACCATCACCACTACGGCGACGGGCACGCCGAGGCGTTCATCCAGTGGTCGGGTACGGCCGGGGCGATCCGCGCCACCCTCGGGGTCCTGATGCGGTACCCCGAGGGGGCGCCGGACCGGTTCGAGCTCTGCGAGCTGCGCGGTGGGGTCGCCCGCTGGCGCGACCTGCCGATCACGGGGAGCTGGTTCCCGGATGCCTTCATCGGGACGATGGCGAGCGTTATGCGCAGCGCCGACGGGCTCGACCCGGCCCCGGTGACCGCCCCGGCCGACGCCTGGCGAACGATGCTGCTCGCCGATGCCGCCAGCCGCTCCAGCCGGTCGGGCGCGACGCCGGTCTGACCCGGCCGGTCTGACCCGGTGACGGCGTCAGGGCTCTGGATGGTGATCGGGGGACGGGTTCACGCCGGGAAGGATGCCGGCGGCGTGGCCGATCCGGGCCGCGCACTGGCGGACCGCCGGGAGGGCCGTGGTGATGAAGGCGTCGTGATCCCTGGCCAGGGCCGCCACGGCCAGGGCCGCCCGGGTCCGGGAGCCGATGGTTCCGATCAGCACCGCGAGGTCGCTGACCCCCTCGGTCTGCTCGCCGCGGACCGCCTCGTAGCCCTGCTCCCGGATCACGCCAAGTCGCTCATCGAGTCGCTCGTCGAGCGACTTGCCGCCGGTTCCGGTCCCAGTTCCGGTCCCGGTCAGCGGTACCGTCTGGTGTTCCTGCTCCAGCAGGAGCTCGCGGCGCTCGTCCTCGGCGAGGCTGGCCAGGAGCAGGCGGCCGGAGGCGCTCTCCAGGACCGGGATCGAGCTGCCGATCTCGACCGAGAGCCGCACCCGCGTCATGCCCTCCTCCTGGTGCAGCACGATCAGTTGGCCGTGCTGGATCACCCCCAGGTGACAGGACTGGCCGAGCGCGATCGCCAGCTCCCGCATCGGCCGGCGGGCCACCCGGACCAGGTAGTCGTAGGGCGAATGGGTCTGGCCCAGCTCATAGAGCCGGAGCGTCAGGTCGTAGGCGCCCGAGACCGGATCGCGCCGCAGGTAGCCGCGCCGCTCCAGCACGGTCAGCATCCGGAAGAGCTCGCTCGGTCCGCGCCCGAGGTGCCGCGCGATCTGGGCCTGCGTCTGCGGGACGCGCTGTCCCGACAGGTACTCCACGATGTCCAGCCCCTTCTCCAGCGCGGGGACGGCGTAGTTGGGGCTCCGGCCGGATTCCTCGCTCATACTGCTCCCTCTTGACATCGTTTGCTGATGAATGCATGATTCATTCACGAACCAGACGCCGCTGCTCATCGATCCGACCCGACACCCTCGACCGATGACGATTGAGAGGCTCGCCGGTGCGATTGACCGGAATCACCTGGAACCATACCCGGGGCTACCTCCCGCTGGTCGCGACCGCCCAGCGCTACGAGGAGCTGCACCCCGGCGTCAGCATCACCTGGGAGCGGCGGTCGCTCCAGGCGTTCGCCGACGCGCCGGTCGACCGGCTGGCCGAGCGCTACGACCTGATCGTGGTCGATCATCCATGGGCCGGTTCACTGGGCCGGAGCGGGCAGGTCCTGCCGCTCGACGAGCACCTGCCAGCCGCGTTCCTGGAGGACCAGCGTCGCCACAGCGTCGGGCGGTCGTACGGGAGTTATAGCGCCGCCGGCCACCAGTGGGCGCTGGCGATCGACGCCGCCACTCCCGTCGCCGCCTGGCGCCCGGACCTGATGGCGGCAGTTGACGCCACGGTTCCGGAGACGTGGGACGACCTGCTGCCGCTTGCCCGACGTGGGCTCGTCGCGCTCCCGGCCATCCCGCTCGACAGCCTGATGCACCTCTACATGCTCTGGATCGGCCTCGGGGCAACGCCGTTCGATTCACCCGTTCACGTCGTCCCCGCGGACACGGGCGCCGAGGGCCTGGAGTCGTTGCGCGAGCTGCTCTCGCTCTGCGATCCACTCTGCCTCACGCGTAACCCGATCCAGACGTTCGAGGCGATGACGACGACCGACGACATCGGCTACTGCCCGTTCGCCTACGGCTACGTCCCTTACGCCCGTCGGGACTTCACCGACCGGCCGCTGCGCTTCGGGCCGCTCGTCCGGTTCGCCCGCCGTCCGCTACGGTCGACGCTCGGCGGGACCGGCCTGGCGATCTCCCGGCGCTGCGAGGACGTCGCGCTCGCGCTCGACTACGCCGGCTACGTGGCCGGCGCCGATTGCCAGACGCACCTCTACGTCGCCGCCGGTGGGCAGCCGGGGCACCGGGCGGCCTGGACGGACGCGGGGGTCAACGCCTGCTGCGGCGACTTCTTCGCCGCGACGCTGGCAACGCTGGACGACGCCTTCCTCCGGCCCACCTACGACGGTTACATCGGGTTCCAGGACCGGGCGGGACCCGTGATCCACGGTTACCTCCACGACGGCGGCGACCCGCGCCGCGTGGTCGAAACGGTCGATCAGCTCTATCGGGAAAGCAGGGGTCAGGGTGATTGAGACGGGATCGAACCTTGCCGGCGCCGCGACGATCACTCGTCCGGCCGTCCTGCCCGAGGCGGTCCGGCCGCTGCACGGGCTCGTCGTGCTGGATCTGAGCCAGTTTCTCGCCGGGCCGTCCTGTGCCCTGCGGCTGGCCGACCTCGGCGCGACGGTCATCAAGGTCGAGCGTCCGCGTACCGGGGAGCTCGGCCGCCAGCTCTACATCTCCAACCTCGAGCTGGACGGCGACAGCACCCTGTTCCATTCGATCAACCGGAACAAGCGTAGCTACGCCGCCAACCTCAAGGACCCCGACGACCTCGCCCGGGTCCGGACGCTGATCGCCCAGGCCGATGTGCTGATCCAGAACTTCCGGCCCGGCGTGATCGAGCGGCTCGGGCTCGACTACGAGACCGTCCGGCGGCTCAACCCGCGGCTGGTCTACGGGTCGATCTCTGGCTATAGCCCGGAGGGGCCGTGGCGGGACCGGCCGGGGCAGGATCTGCTCGCCCAGTCGCTCTCCGGGCTGGCCTGGCTGAGCGGCGACCGGGACCAGGGGCCGGTGCCGATGGGTCTGGCCGTGGCGGACCTGTTCGCCGGCGCGCACCTCACCCAGGGGCTGCTCGCCTGTCTCGTCCGCCGCGGGATCACCGGCCAGGGCGGCCACGTCGAGGTCAGCCTGCTGGAGTCGGTCCTCGACGTCCAGTTCGAGGTCATCACGACCTACCTCAACGATGGCGGCCGGCTGCCCGAACGGAGCGCCGTCAATAGTGCCCATGCCTACCTCGGCGCGCCCTACGGCATCTTCCCGACCGCCGACGGCTTTCTGGCGCTGGCCATGAACCCGGTGCCGCGCCTCGGGGAGCTGCTCGGCTGCGCGGAGCTCGCCGTCTACGCCGACCCGGCGACCTGGTTCAGTCACCGGGACGCGATCAAGGCCATCCTCGCCGAACACCTGATGAGCGAATCCACGGACCACTGGCTGGCGCTGCTGGAGACGGCGGACGTCTGGTGCTCCGATGTCCTGACCTGGGACCAGCTCGTCCGGCACGAGGGGTTCCGGGTGCTCAACATGACCCAGCACGTGAGCCGGTCGAACGGCGCGTCGCTGGAGACGCTGCGCTGCCCGATCCGGATCGACGGCGGGATCCTGACCTCACAAGTCGGCGCACCGTTCGTCGGGGAGCACAACGCCGAGCTCAGCGAGGAGTTCCGGCTGGAGTAGCCGGGACGGACCAGCGCCAAAACCACCAGCCAGCGACGACGAGGCCCAATCCGAACGCAGGGAGGACATCCGAGGTGCAGAGCGAGTTCCAGCCATACGAACGGGCCGCCCGTCACCCGATCGTGAGCGACAAGCCGGCGATGCGCTTCTTCGAGGGCGCGCTGCTTGGCAACGGCGGGCTGGGCGTCGTCGTCACCGAGCGGCCGGACGCCATCGAGATCACGCTCGGCCACAACAACGTCTGGGACGTCCGGCTCGACGAGCGCCACGCCGCCGAGATCGGCACGTTCGCCGAGGTCTTCGCGAAGGTTCGGGCGATCGACCCGTCGCTGACGACCCTGGACGATGACCCGTGGTACGCCGCCTACTGCCGGACCATGGCCGATGACTACGATAGCCCGTACCCGCGTCCCTTCCCCTGTGGCCGGATCGTCTTCGGCTTCGACCGCCGCGACGTCGAGGTGCTCGGCCACGAGCTGGAAGTCGCCAACGGGCTCTGCCGGATCGCCCTGCTGGCCGGGGACGATCGCGTCACCGTCCGGATCTTCGTCGATCAGACCGCCGATCTCATCTGGATGGAGACGGTTGACGCGGACGGCAACCCGGCGACCGGCCCGTTCAACCGAATCCGGGTGCTGCCGGAGACGATCGCCTCACCGCCGGCCGGAACGGCGCCGGGCGATCGGGGCGCCCTCCCGTTCCCGCGCTACACCGTCCCGGACGAGCTCGCGGCCGACGACACCCTCGCTTTCCATCAGCTCCTTCCAGCGTCGACCAACACGGGGGCTGAACAGATCCAGCGCGAGGAGAACCGGGCGTTCCGCGTCACGCTGCGGGCATCGGTCTCGCTCGGCCAGCACGACCGGCCGGGCGTCTTCGGGCCACGGGTCGCGATGGGTCCGCTCGAGCGGGCGGTCCCGGCCGGCCCGGCGTTCGTCGCCTGCATCCGGCTGGACGAGGGGCTGGCGACGGCGGTGCCCGCGACCGCCGGGGAGCCGCCGGCGGCCGATACGGACGGGTTCGCGGCGGCCTGGCTGCGGTCGGAGCAGACGTGGCGGGCGTACTGGGACCGCTCCGGCGTGGCGCTCGATGACGCCGGGGCTCTGGGCCAACTGGAGCTACCGCGAGATCGGCACCAAATGGCACGGAGACTACCACATGAACTACAACACCCAGCAGACCTTCTGGGTGACGTTCTCCAGCAACCACCTTGACAAACACCTGCCCTACGTCGACCTGGTCGAGCGGCTGCTCCCGGAGAGCCGGCGCTGGGCGTCGGACTACTACGGCCTGCGCGGGGCCTGCTTCCCGCACTCGGCTTACCCGCTGGAGAACACCGTCCCGCCCTATCCGGTCCCGACCTGGGGCTGGGAGATCTGCGAGACGCCGTGGACCGTCCAGAGCCTGTGGTGGCACTACCAGTACGGCGGCGACGTTGACTTCCTCCGGGAGCGCGCCTTCGGTCCGATCGCCGAGGCGGTCCGGTTCCTGCTCGACTACGCCCGGCGACCAGAGGCGAGCGGACTGGATTGGGGCGATGACCACCTCCACCTGTTCCCGTCGGTCGTCCCCGAGCTCTACGGCCTGACGCCCGGCCTGCGCCACAACGCCGACATCCTCGTCGACCTGACCCTGACCCGGTTCGTCCTGAACGCCTATGTCTCGGCCTGCGAGGTTCTCGGGCTCGACGTCGCCGCCGAGCCGATGCTGGACGAGGCGCGCGAGCTGCTCGACCGGCTGCCGCCCAACCCGACGTCGGAGTCGGAGCGCTTCGGGACGGTCTTCGTCTCCGTCGCGAACGAGGACCCGGAGATCGTCTACAACGTCCCGATTCCGGCGATGCCGGTCTTCCCCGGCGAGGAGATCGGCCTGGGCTCCGAGCCCGCCCTCCTTCAGGTCGCCGTCAACTCGTACCGCAACCAGCGGAACGAGGGCGGCAACGAGCTGGTCTTCAGCCACCTCCAGGGGGCGCGACTCGGGGTGCTCGACCTCGAGAAGTTCAAGCGGCAGGTGCGCTACTGCCTGCTCCCGAACGGGACCTGCACCGATCTCGCCCTTCAGTCGCTCGGCCGGTACTCCGATCAGACCCGCTTCGACTTCATGGGTGACATGGGGATCTGGCTGGAGAACTTCGCGCTGCCGATCGTCGCCAACGAGTGTCTGCTCCAGAGCCACGATGGAACGCTGCGGCTGTTCCCCAACTGGCCGCTGGGACAGGCGGCGGCGTTCCGGACGCTGCGGGCAGTCGGCGCGTTCCTGGTCAGCGCAGGCTGCGCCGGTGGCACGGTCCAGGAGGTCGAGGTCACGAGCGAGGCCGGCGGGTCGCTGCACCTGGTCAACCCGTGGCACGGCCTGGTGCTCTGCCGGTCGCCGGCCGGTGAGCGGCGACTCGATGGCGCGGTGCTGACCGTCGAGACGGAGCCGGGCGAGACGTTGACGTTCCGCCCCACGGACGGGAGGGCAGCCGGTACCAGCCGATAGCGGGATCTTCGATCACGATGGCCGGACGTCCGGCCCGCGACCACGGAGCGACGACGTTCCGACACAATCCACAGGGAGACGACGATGCCGCGACAACTGGATGGGACCACCCCGGGTGGGGCGAACGAGAAGACGCGGACGGACAGCTGGGCGACCGGGACGCTGTCCCGCCGGCAGGCGGTCGTCGGGGCCGGGGCGGCGGTGGCCGGCTCGGGTGCCGGACTGTCGTGGCTGCGCAACCCGACGCCGGTCCAGGCGGCGCGGCGGCAGAGCACTCCGGCGGCGGAGTTCCGGCCGTTACTGCACTCCTACCCGCTGGTCCAGGAGAAGAAGACGCTGCGGGTTCTGATCCCGCACTGGGGGATCAACTGGGCCGAGAACGCCTTCACGCAGTGGTACGAGGACCGGACCAACGTCCACATCGAGTGGACGGTCGTGGAGGACGAGATTGCGCTGACCCAGCTCAACCTGCAGCTGGCGAGCGGCGACTATCCTGATATCGTCATGGGCTTCAACTGGGCGCCCTTCGAACTGACCCCGACGACCATCTCGGCCTACGGCGGCCAGGGGCTCTTCGTTCCGCTGAACGACTACCTCGCGACCAGCGCGCCCAACTACAACACCTACGTCCTGCCCGAATACCCGATCGCCGAGAAGCTCGTCACGATGCCGGACGGCGAGATCTACGCCCTGCCGCACATCAACGACTGCTACCACTGCCAGTTCACCACCCAGAAGCTCTGGATCCAGACCGCCTGGCTGGAGCAGCTCGGGCTGACGGCGGCGACGACGCTGGACGAGTTCGAGGCCGTCCTCCGGGCCTTCAAGGACATGGACCCGAACGGGAACGGCAGTCCGGACGAGATTCCCCTGACGTCGCAGACCGGCTGGCCGCTCGATGGCTTCTTCATGAGCCCGTTCACGCCGAACCCCGGCAAACCCTGGCTGTACCGGGACGCCGGCAAGGTCACTGCCGCCTACATGCAGGACGGCTGGGTCCAGGGCAGCAACTACCTTCGCCGCCTGCTCGAGGGGCAGTTGCTCAGCCCGGACGCCTTCACGCAAAACGAGGAGCAGATCACCGGACTGGGCAACAACAACCGGATCGGCGCGGCGCCCGGCGTCGTTCAGGGCAACTTCGTCCGGCTCACGGACGGGGCGGCCGGTCTCTGGTCGACCTTCCTGCTCCAGGCGCCGCTGGCCGGTCCCGACGGCACCCGGCGGAGCTTCCGCCGGTTCAACGAGGCCAACCTCGGCAACGTCTTCGTCGTGACCGACAAGTGCGAGGATCCGGCGCTGGCGGTTGCCTGGGCCGACGGGCTCTACGAGTGGGAGACCGGGCTGCGCGCGACCTTCGGCGTCCCGGACGTCGACTGGCGCTGGGCGGACGGGACCGAGCTTGGCATCGACGGGGAGCCGGCGAAGTATTCCCGGATCCCGGGAGACCCGAACGCTCCGGAGGACACCTCGGACAACGACGCCGCGTGGAACCAGCTCGGCCCCCTGTTCCGGTCGAACAAGGACCGTCTGTCCGAAGCCGTGCTCAACGATCCGAACACGAGCGCGGAGGTCCTGCTCTACCGCGGCTGCAAGGAGCAGCTGGAGCCGTTCGGCACGACCGAGGACATGGACGTGCTGCGCCCGATCTTCACGCCGGACGAGGCGATCCGGGTCAGCGAGCTCGAGACGGTCATCGCCGGCTACGTCGAGGAGCAGCTCGCCCTGCAGGTGACCGGGCAGGTCGACGCCGAAGCAGGGCGGGGCGACTTCCTCGATCAGCTCAGCAGCCTTGGCATCGAGGAGTACCTGTCGATCCAGCAGACCGCGCACGACCGGATGGGCGCCTAGCATCCACCGTGGTCTGAGCGACGTGCCAGCACCGCCGTCCGTCACTGGCGGTGCTGGCACCCCGTTCCCGGTGCCGGGACGTCAAGCCGATGCGCCGGCACGGGTCTTAGGATCCGTCATGGGCAGGAGGACAGCGAATGGCCCAGAACTTCATTGGCGAGCGTGGGGTCGACCGGGCCTTCACGGTCGGGAACTACCTGATCCTCGGCTTCTTCCTGATCGTGGTGGCGTACCCGCTGATCTGGGTCGTGAGCGCGTCGATGAGCAACCCGACGGAGGTCATCGCCGGGCGGATGTGGCTCTGGCCGGTCGACATCACCTTCGACGGCTACCGGGCGGTCTTCAACCACGAGCGCGTGCTGATCGGCTTCCGGAACTCGTTCTTCTACACTGTCGCCGGCACGTTCGTCAGTGTCGTGCTGACGATCCTGGCGGCCTACCCGCTGTCCCGCCGCGACCTGCCCGGCCGCAACGTGATCATGTTCCTCTTCGTCTTCACCATGCTGTTCGGCGGAGGGCTGATCCCGACCTACCTCGTCGTCCGCGCCACGGGGATGCTCAACACGCCGTGGGCGATGATCATCCCGGCCGCCCTGTCGGTCTACAACATGATCATCACCCGGACGTTCTTCCAGTCGACCATCCCGGAGGAGCTGCGCGAGGCTGCCCAGCTCGACGGGTGCAGCGACTTCCGCTTCCTCCGGGACGTGGTCCTGCCGCTGTCGGGCCCGATCGTCGCGGTCAACGCCCTGTTCTACGCCGTCGCGCAGTGGAACGCCTTCTTCAACGCCCTGATCTATCTGACAAACCCGGACCTGTACCCGCTGCAGCTGATCCTGCGCGAGATCCTCGTCCAGAACCAGGTCGACCTGTCGCAGATCTCCGACATCGACCGCCTCGTCCAGCAGCAGCAGATCCGCGACCTGCTCAAGTACGCGCTGATCGTCGTGGCGAACCTGCCGATCCTGCTGATCTACCCCTTCGTCCAGCGCCACTTCGTCCGTGGGGTGCTGATCGGCTCGCTCAAGGGCTAGGCGGGCGGCAGCGACCACCCGGAAGGAGACCGACATGGCCCAGCTCGTTCCGACCCAGGCCCAGGACACCGTCGCGACCGACCAGACGGCCCGGCGCGACCGGACCCGGACGGGACGATCCAGCGTCCGGCGCAACTGGCAGCTCTACGCGATGCTGGCGTTGCCGATGCTCTGGCTGCTGATCTTCATGTACGTTCCGATGTGGGGGGCGCAGATCGCCTTCCGGGACTATCGACCGGCGGACGGGTTCGCCGGCCTCTCCAGTGCGCCGTGGGTCGGGCTGGAGCACTTCCAGCGCTTCATCGACTCGTATAACTTCTGGCCGATCATCCGCAACACGCTGGTCCTGAACCTGTACTCGCTGGCGGCCGGCTTCCCGCTGCCGATCATCCTGGCGCTGTCGCTGAACTACGCGACCCGGGCCTGGTTCCGCAAGACCGTCCAGATGGTGAGCTACGCTCCGCACTTCATCTCGACGGTCGTTATCGTCGGCATGCTATTCCAGTTCGTCGCCAGTGAGGGATTGTTCAACCAGTTGCTGGGGCTGGTCGGGGTCGACCCGATCGCCTTCATGTCGGAGCCGCAGTACTGGAAGTCGCTCTATGTCTGGTCCGGCGTCTGGCAGAACGTCGGCTTCAGCTGCATCATCTATCTGGCGGCGCTGGCCGGGATCGACCCGACGCTGCACGAGGCGGCGATCGTCGACGGCGCCAACAAGTTCCAGCGGATGCGGGACATCGACATCCCGGGGATCATGCCGGTCGCGATCATCCTGCTGATCCTCAACGTCGGCTCGCTGCTGAGCACCGGTTTCGAGAAGATCATCCTGATGCAGAACGCGCTCAACACCAGTACCTCCGAGGTGATCGACACCTACGTCTACCGGGTCGGGCTCGCCTCGGAGATCCCGCAGTTCTCCTACGCCGCCGCGATCGGCCTGTTCAAGGCCGTGATCGGACTGATCCTGATCTACGGCGTGAACTACCTCGCCCGGCGGCGCGGCACCAGCCTCTGGTAGGCGGGACCCGCGACCCGTGGGCGATCGTGACCGGAACGTGGCTGGCTGGTCACGATCAGCCCCCGAACGTCCGATCACCTGAGCCGCTGGGCAGGCGTCCGGTCGAATACCGGCGCTGCCGTTCGTCGTATGGTCAGGGTGATCGTCGAACGTCGACGATTGCCCGGCTTCCGTCGGACCTGCCGGCGGCGTGCCTGCTCACTACTGGAAGGGAGCGACCGTTCATGGGACAGCCAGTCGTCCATTTCGAGATCATCGGCAAGGACCCGGACCGGCTCCGCGCGTTCTTCGGCGACCTGTTCGGCTGGGAGTTCGACACCAACGCTCCCGTCGCCGAGGCGGTCTCGGAGCAGGGAAACTACGGGTTCGTCGAGCGCAACACGACCGGAGACGGAGTCGGAATTCCGGGCGGCATCGGCGGCGGCGCCGGATACGAGGTCCATGCCGTCTTCTACGTTGGCGTTCCAGATGTCGAGGCGGCGCTCCAGGCCGCCGAACGGCTGGGTGGGACGCGTCTGATGGGGCCGGAGAGGAACGTCAACGGTGGGGTCGTCGTCGGCCATTTCCGGGACCCGGAGGGCAACCTGGTCGGTGTTGCCGGACCCGCGTAGCCATCGGCCATGATCGCAAAGCGTACCGGGTCGCCAGACGTCGATTGTCCCGGGGCATCACCTCGTACCGGGGCCGTCGGGGTTTCGGACCAGGGAGACGATGGCCTGGCGATCTGGCGATCTGGCGGTCTGGCACGGGTCGATTGGATGACCCGGTGCAGTCCTGACCGCCGGCGCCCGGGGAGGGGAGCTTGTGCGCGGCTACCGACGCCTGCCGCACCGCTAGACACGGCCCGTGACGTGCTCCCACTCCTGGGGGTCGTAGTCCCACAGCCCGGCGACCCCCAGTCGTTCAAGCATGTGACGCACCTCGCCCCGGTGCTGCGCGTTGTGATGGAGGAGCTGGACGATGGTCGCGCCCTGCGACCGGCGAACGCCATAGTGGTCGACGAAGGTGTCATCCAGGCGCTGCTCGTCCTGCACCTGTCGAGCCAGGGCCGCGAAGCCCGACTGGTAGCGCTCGTGCCGTTCGATGAATGCGGCGATCGAGCGGTCACGCTGCTGCGTGGTCCGGTCGTGATCGACGGGTCGCCCGTCCATCCACCCCGTCCAGAAGTCGATCACGTAGATCATATGGTCGAGGGTCTCGCGCAGGGTGCGGTGGCCGATGTCGAACTCCTGATCGAGCTGCGCATCGGTCAGGGGGCGGCACAACTCCAGCAGCTGAGACGTCGCCCAGCGATCATGTCCCACCATCCGGTCGAGCAGGTCCATCCGCCCTCCTTCCCGTCTCGTCGTCGGCGCGTTCATGCGCACAGCCCGCCGCCACATGCTTCGCCAGTCAACGGCGGTCGCGACCGTACGTACGCGGAACAGCCGTTCTAGCGACAACATAGCCGAGACGGCCCGGATTGCCAAGAGGTCGCCGATGACGCGCCGGAAATCGGTGTCAGCATGCGAGGCCGGCAACTCCGTGACGCCGGCCTCGCGGTTCGCTGGCCATGGAGAGCCCGGAAGACGGCCTAGAATTTGGCATCGAACAGCGCCCAGCGGAGGAAGTAGACGAGGAAGGCGGCCGCGACGACGTAGAGGCCGACAGGCACCTTGGCCGCCTTGCCGCGGGCGACCTTGATCAGCACGTAGCTGACGAAGCCGACGCCGATCCCGTTGGTGATGTTGTAGGTCAGCGGCATGACGAGGATGGTCAGCACGACCGGCACGCCGATCTCGAGATCGCTGAGGTCGATCCGGCGGCCGGAACCGGCCTCGGTGTCCGTCAGGACGGAGGCCATCAGGATGCCGACGATGATCAGGGCCGGGGCCGTCGCCACGCCCGGGATCGCCGTGACGAGGTTGACGAACGGCAGGGCCAGCAGGAACAGGACGCCGGTCGTGACGGAGACCAGGCCGGTCCGGCCGCCGGCCTCGACGCCGGCCAGGCTCTCGATGTAGCTCGTGGCCGACGAGGCGCTCGCGGCGCCACCGGCGATCGCGGCGACGGAGTCGACGAGGAGCGGCTTCTGCGCGTCCGGCAGCTGCCCGTTCCGGTCGAGGTAGCCGGCCCGGTTGCCGACGCCGATCAGGGTGCCCATCGTGTCGAAGAAGTCGGCCAGCAGGATGCTGAAGACGACCAGCACCGCCGTCAGCCCGCCTAGCGTGCTCCAGTAGGTGAAGCTGAACTGGCCCAGCAGCCCGAAGTCCGGCCCGGCGAAGGGCTCCTCGGGGAAGGTCGCGACGTCGCCGGGGACGATGAAGGCGACGATGGTCGCGATCACGATCCCGAGCAGAATGCCGGTCCGGAAGCCCCGCGCCATCAGGACGAGGGTGACGAGCAGGCCGACGAGGGCGACGAAGATCGGCCAGGTGTCGAGGGCGGCGAGGGTCGGCATCCCGTCCGTGGTCGTGATGGCGATCCCGGCGTTGCGCAGGCCGATGAACAGGATGAAGAAGCCGATCCCGACCGCGATCGCCTGCTTGAGGACGAACGGGACCAGATCGAGGACGTAGCGCCGGACGCCGGCCAGCACCAGGATGGTCGCGACGATGCCCTCGGTGACGATGACGCCCATCGCCTCCGGGAAGCTCAGCCCGAGCGAGCCGACCAGCGTGAACGACACGATCGCGTTGATCCCCAGACCGGGAGCGATCGCGATCGCCATGTTGGCGTAGAGCCCCATGAGGATCGTCATCACCCCGGCGACGAGGCAGGTCACCGTCGCGACCTGGCGGATCTCGAGCCCGCCGCCGCCGAGGTTGAGGATGATCGGGTTGACGGCGATGATGTAGGCCATCACGAGGAACGTGCTCAGACCGGCCAACACCTCGGTCCGGGCGTTCGTGTCGAACCGCGAGAGGTGGAACAGCCGCTCCAGCAGGCCCGCGCCGCCGGACGACGGGGCATTGCGCGAGGGGGTGTAGCGCGACGGGAGCGATGCGGCCGAACGTCGTTGTGCCATGGTGGGTTGTTCCTCGTTTCACCTTCGATGCGACACCAATTGTCTGTACGTACACTATAGGGTTCTGACGCTGTGATGGGAAGCGGGGAGTTGCATATTGGCTGATGGCGTCCGGCCGTAAACGGTTCGGACTCAACGACATGGGACAGGGCGTCGCCGACGAGCTTGATCGTGGAGGTTTTGCGCAAGTTCAGGAACGATCGAACCCACGGTCAACGCGTCTACGAAGCGACCGTGCAGGCGATACTGCCGGGGCAGGGGAGTGGTCGGAGGCGATCGCATGGCCACCCGACGACGCGACGTGGCGAAAGGGATCGAACGATGAGCTACGAGGAGGCCAGGCGGCTGGCGGGGGAGGCGTCGGACCTCGAGTTCGAGGGCCGGAGCGACGACGCCCTGGCCGTCTACGGCGCGGCGCTCGGGATCGCCCGTCGCGACGCGGACCCGTGGGATCTCGCGACGTTCCTGACGACGATGGCGTCGTTCCTCATGCGGCGGAAGCAGTACGATCTCGCCCTGACGCTGTTCGAGGAGGCGATCCCGCTCCACCGCGCTCACTCCGAGCCAGACCGCCTCGCCTACTGGCTGATGCGGACAGCTGAGTGCCTCCGCAAGCTCGGCCTGAACGACCGGGCGACGGTGTACTTCGACCGGGGGCTGGCGCTGTCTCGGCAGCACGCCGAGGGCGGGGTGCTGTTCGATCGGGTGATGTCCAGCGCCGCCTTCCACCAGACGCTGGGACACCGCGACCAGGCGCTGGCCCTCTACCTCGAGGCGCTGCCGCTGGCCCGCGAGCACGGCGAGTTGCGTGATCTCTCGCGCTGCCTGAAGAACGTCGCGATCGGCTTCCAGAAGACGCGGCAGTACCCCCAGGCCCGCCGCCACTTCGAGGAGGCGCTCACCGTCCGGCGCCAGCACTCGACGCCCCGCGAGCTCGCCCACAGCATGATCAACACGGCCAGGTGGATGACGGAGATGGGCCGCTGGGACCGCGCCCTCGCCCTCTGCGAGGAGGCGCTGCCCGTCGCCCGTGAGCAGGCCACTCGTGCCGACCTCGTCCTCTGCCTGACGATCGCCGCCCACGGCCTGCGCCGCGTCGGCGAGCCCGACCGGGCGATGGAGCTTTTCCGGGAGGCGGAGGATGTGAAGGGCAGGTCTGCGGTGAAGGCCAGGATCTGATCCAGATTCGCAGGATCTGATCGGATTCGACTCGTCGAGTGTCGCTCGTCCGCCTTGCATCATTCAGCAGAAGGGGTGCTGGCTGTGATCCTACCGAAAGATCGCGACCCTCGTTTCGTGACGATCCGCCGCGGTGGGACCCTCACCGATTCGGATCACCAGCTCCTTGCCCTATGGGCGGCATCGTGCGCGGAGCACGTCCTTGACCGCTTCGAGTCGGCTCGGCCTGAGGATCCGCGACCGCGTCAGGCGATCGAGCAGGCACGCGCCTGGGTGCGTGGCGAGATCACGATGTCCCAGGCTCGCACGGCGGCCGGCCATGCAAACGCCGCGGCCAGAGACCTGGGTGGGGCAGGACGGCATGCCGCGTACGCTGCCGGCCAGGCCGCGGCCGTCGCACACGTCGCCGCGCACGAGCTTGGTGCGGCCGCCTATGCGATCAAGGCCGTGCGTGCTGCCGCGCCGGAAGGAGCGGGCGAGCGCGCAGGGCGGCTCGAGTGCGGGTGGCAACGCGACCAGCTCCCGGAGGCGATTCGCGAGCTCGTCCTCGACGACCAGCGGTTGCGGAACGACATCTGCTGGTCAGTGTTCGACGGCTGAGCGCGTGTCGGGGCTCCAGCGCTGCCCAACAAGAGCATCGAGCGGTTGCTCGAATCGAGGTGGACGCTGCATCGAGGACATCGAAACGGATCGATCAGGGTTGTCAGTTCGTCCGAACCGGCCCGGTCGACTCCCGCACCATCAGCTTGACCGGAAGATTCATCCCATCGGGGATGCCGTCCTTCCCGGCGACCCGGCCGAGCAGCAGGCGGACCGCCGCCGCCCCGATGTCCTCGAACGAGATCCGGATCGACGTCAGCGGCGGGTCGGTGAATCGGGTCAGTTCGATGTCGTCGCAGCCGATGACCGAGACGTCCTTGGGGATGTGCAGACCACGCTGCCGGAGGGCGTGCATCGCCCCGATCGCCATGTAGTCGTTCAGCACGAAGACCGCCGTGATCCCCGGCGACCGATCCAGCAGGGTGTTCATCGCCCGGTAGCCGCCCTCGGCGGTCCAGGCGCCACACTCGACCAGCCGGCTGGCCCAGTCCGGGTCTGCCCGACCGATCTCCTCCGCGAAGCTGTGCAGCCGGCCGCCGAGCGGCTGCCAGACGGGGTCGCCGGTGATCGCCGCGATCTCCCGGTGGCCGAGCGCCAAGAGATGCTGGGCGGTCAGCCGGCCGGTCTGGCGGAGGTCCTCGACGACGTGCGGGATGCCGGGGCCCAGGTGGGACACGACGCTGACGGTCGGGACGGTCCCGAGGAGGTCGATCAGCGGCGCGTATGACTGGTGCGCGATCGCGGCGCTGACGACACCGTCGACCCGGCGCTCCAGCAGTTGCTGGACGAGCTGGTCGATGTGCGCTCCGTCCCCCTCGGCCAGCGTGAAGATCGAGAAGTACCCCTGCGCCGTCGCCTCCCGCTCGACGCCGCGCATCAGCGGCGTCAGGACGTACGACGCCAGGCCCGAGGCGACGAAGCCGATCGACCGGGTGCTGCGCGTCTTCAGGCTGCGGGCGACGGTGTTGGGGACGTAGCCCAGCTCGGTCGCCGCCGCCAGGATCCGCTGCCGGGTCGCGGGGGCGATTCGCCCCCCGCCATTGAGCGCCTTGCCGGCGGTCTGGAAACTCACGCCCGCGTGCTCGGCGATGTCGCGCAGGGAGACGTGGGCCATCGGGGACTTTCCCTTCCATCCGCTCGTGGCCACGCAGGCAACCGACCATCCGTCGACCGTTCTGACCGCTCCATCCGGCGGCAACACTACCGCAGACAGGGAGCGATTTGCCCCGGTTCGTCCGGTTGACGACGACGGGAGCATAGGATAAGCTCTGCCGCATCCCATGAGCGAACGTTCGCGCATCGCTCGTCTCGATGAGATCGACTGGCGCGGATGGGGTCTCGACTGGCGCATTCCGGAGCGATCCTGACTCAGCGGCGGTGGTGTCGCGAGCAGCCGGCTTCGCGGTCGACGTCATCGTCCCGGTCGCGATCAGCACGTCGGATCAGTCGCTCCAACGAAGGGGTCATCCAGTGTCGAATCCCAGGAAACGGGTCCTGCTCATCGGTGCCGGTGGTTTCGCCAACGTCTGGGTGCATGAGTTCCTGCCCGCGTTCTGGGACCGCATCGAGGTCGTCGGCCTCGTCGACATCAACCCCGAGACGCTGCGCCGGGCCGGCGACCGGCTCGGGGTCCCGGACGGCCAGCGCTTCCTCAGCATGGAGAAGGGGTTCGCCGGGACGACGGCCGACGCCTGCGTCATCGTCGTCCAGCCCTTCCTCCGCTGGCAGGCCGTCAATCTGGCTGTCGCCCACGGTCTGCCGATCCTGGCCGAGAAGCCGGTCGCCGACTCCTGGGAGACGAGCCTCGCCATCCTGAATCTGGTCCGGACGACCGGGACCAAGATGGCCGTCGTCCAGAACTACCGCTACTCCCGCCCGATCCGCACCCTCAAGCACGTCCTCGAGAGCGGGGAGCTGGGCCGGACCAACTTCATCTCCTCCCGCTTCGCCGCCGACTACACGATCGAGACGGCCGGCGGCGCATTCCGCCACCAGATTCCGTACGCGATGCTCTATGAGGGTGCCGTCCATCACTTCGACCAGTTCCGCAACCTGGCGGACGCCGACGGCGAGTCGATCGCCGGCTTCCAGTGGAACCCGGCCTGGACGACCTTCGCCAACGACACCACGGCCGCCTTTCTGATCCGGATGACCAACGGCGTCGTCGGCCAGTTCGAGATCAACCACCTCGCTCGCGGCACCCAGAACGGCTGGCACGAGGAGGGCTACCGCGTCGAGTGCGAGCACGGCGCCGTCACGATCGACGGTGACGGTCGTGTCCGGACCCACGTCCACCTCGGGGACAACCGGCTCCAGGTGACCGATGTCGCGCCGGTCGTCGGCGAGCACGAGGACCACTTCCAGGTCATCGCCGACTTCCTCGACTGGCTGGACGGTGGGCCGGTTCCGAGGACGAACATCGAGGACAACATCCACACGGCCGCGCTCTCGTTCGCCGCCGTCGAGGCGGTCCGGACGAACGCGATGATCGACATCCGGGCCATGGCCGAGGCCGGGCTGGCCTCGATCGCGGCCCGTGACGCCGCGTCGCTGGCAACGCGCTGATCGTGTTTCGATCTGTCGACCACGAGGAGGTGGGAGATGCCGGTCATCCGGTCCCCCGACGACAAGCCCGAATGGATCCAGTGGAGCAACTTCGGCGTCGGCGTCGTCCATGACGCCGGTCCGTTCGATCGCCACTTCCATGACGCCCATGAGTACTGGTTCATCTATGGCGGCCGCGCCCGCGTCCTGAGCGAGGGGCGGGAGTACGTCATCGGGCCCGGCGACATCCTGGTCACGAAGATGGGCGACGAGCACGACATCCTCGAGATCCTGGAGGGACCGCTGAGGTCGTTCTGGGTCGAGGATCAGTTGCGGGGCCAGCGCCGACCCGGTCACCTGCACCGGCCGGAGGATCAGCCGGCCGTCCCGACGAACGGAGGGCCGAGCGCCGAGGAGTGAGGAGCCGCCGCTTCGGCGGCTCCACCCACCGATCCAATCCCACGATCCTGACTCCCCTTTCGATGACGCAAAGGAGAACGTTCGATGACTGACGAGATCATCACCGCCCGGCCGACCAGCTCCGGGACGACCCGCTCGACGATCACGCGTCGTGGCCTGATCGGCACCGCGGCCGGCGCCGCGGCCCTGCTGGCGGTCGGCGGACAGGCCAGCGCGAAGCGCAGCAGCCGCTACGGAAACGTCTTCTTCAACCGGCAGGACCCGGTCGAGCTGACCTTCCAGTACTGGGGCTCGCCGCAGGAGCAGGACGCCGTCAAGCAGATGGTCGACAGCTTCAATGAGCAGAACCCCGGCGTCTCGGTCCGGCCGCAGTACGTCGCCAACGACGGCTACAACGAGCGCATGACCACGGCTCTCGCCGGTGGCAACGTGCCCGACATCGCCTACATCGACCCCGGCATGGCGTTCGACTGGGCCCGTGACGGCCACACGCTCGACCTGACCCAGTACGTCACGGCCGACACCGAGACGGCCACCCTGCTCCCGAACACCAATTACACCTACGATGGCGGCAAGATCCTGAGCACCAGCCTCGCCATCACGATCAACGCCCTGTTCTTCAACCGGAAGCTCCTCGCTGACGCCGGTGTCGCCGCGCCGCCAACCACGGGCGACACAGCCTGGACGTGGGATCAGTTCATCGAGACGGCGAAGACGCTGACGAAGGACCGGTCCGGTCGCAATGCGCTCGATCCCGCGTTCGATCCCGACAGCATCGACGTCTACGGCACCACGCTCCCGTACTGGCAGCCGATGCTCTGGAGCAACAACACCGACCTCGCCAGCGCGGACGGGATGACCTGCAGCATGAATTCGCCCGAGGCCCTGGACGTTCTCCAGAAGCTGCAGGACATGATCTACGTCCATCACGTCTCGCCGACGCCAGCCGCCGCCGAGTCGCTGCCCGCGACGGACGTCCTGATGCGGACCGGCAAGCTGGCGATGGACTGCAACGGCGCCTTCAAGATCCTGGATTACGCCAACAGCGAGGGGCTGGACTGGGGCGTCGGCGTGTTGCCGAAGATGCAGCTGCCTATCACCGACCGCTCCGGGATCCCGCTGATCGTGTCCAGCAAGACGCCGTACCCCGATCAGGCCTATGAGTTCTACCGCTGGCGCTACAGCCCCGAGCGGATCGACCTGTACTCCCGTGGCCTGTGGATGCCGGTGGTCTCCTCCTACTACACCGATCCCGCCCAGATCGCCCAGTGGCTGAACCCCGACGTCTATCCGCCGGAGTCCCAGGCGGTCCTGATCGATTACGCCCTGAACAACGCGCCCAACCAGACCCCGATCTACTGGCTGAAGAACCTCAACCAGCTGAACGTCGAGGTCATCACCCCAGCCTTCGACGCGCTGTTCGCCAACGAGGGGGACGCGACGACCCTCTTCAACACGGCTGCGCAGCAGGCCGCCCCGCTCATGCAGGGCCGTAACTAACCGGCGCGGTGGGGGCGCGGCGTCAGCACTGGCGCCACGTCCCCACCGCTCGCGCCGTCCCGCGCTCATCCGGGCCGGACGGGCAATGAGAAAGGCGCCGCGGTCATGGCGAATGTCATCGAACCGGGCCTCGCGGTCGGACACGCCAGCACCGCGGCGGGGACGGGGGCCGTCCGCAAGCGACGGCTCAGTTCGGAGACGCTGTGGGGCATGCTCTGCGTCGCGCCGGCGGTGCTGGGGTTCCTGCTCTTCGACATCGGCCCACTGTTCGCCAGCTTCTTCCTGGCCCTGACCGACTGGAGCGTTTCCGGGCAGACCCACTGGCTGGGGCTGGAGAACTTCCAGACGATCTTCCAGGACGACCGGCTGTTCCGGTCGGCGGCACGGGTGACGCTGACCTACGCCGCGGTCAGCGTCCCGCTCCAGATCGTCATCGCGTTCCTGCTGGCGCTGCTCCTGAACGAGCGCATCAAGGGGCTACCCATCTTCCGGACGATCTTCTACCTGCCGGCGACCGTGCCGCTGGTCGCCAGCAGCGTCCTCTGGCTCTGGATGTTCAATCCGGACTTCGGCCTGCTCAACACGATTCTCGCCAGGTTCGGCCTGCCGGAGCAGCAGTGGATCTATTCGTCCGACACGGTGCTGCCGTCGCTGATTCTGATGAGCCTCTGGGGCGTCGGCCCGATGATGATCATCTTCCTGGCCGGGTTGACCGCGATCCCGCAGCACCTGTACGAGGCGGTCTCGCTCGACGGCGGCAACGTCTTCAACCGGCTCTGGAGCGTGACGATCCCGATGATCACGCCGACGATCTTCTTCAACCTCGTCCTCAGCGTGATCGGCGCGCTCCAGACCTTCATCCAGGCCTACGTCATCACCGATGGCGGCCCGAACAACGCCAGCCTGTTCTACGGGCTCTATCTCTACCGGAAGGCGTTCGAGCTGGGCGACCTCGGCTACGCGGCGGCGCTCGGCGTCATCCAGTTCGTCGTCATCGCCGTGCTGACCGTGCTCATCTTCTCGACGTCCAACCGCTGGGTCCATTACGGGGGAGAGGACTAGATGGCGACCATCCCGGCTGGGCAGCCGCTCCGGGTCCGGACCCCGAAGCGCTCCTTCCTGCAGAGTCAGCGTTTCCGCCGGCGGTTCGCGCTGGCGATCGCCTACGCCATCTGTCTGGCCTTCAGCCTGGTGATGCTGGTGCCATTCGTCTGGCTGGTCCGCTCGTCGTTCATGAGCCTGGATCAGATCTTCGTCTTCCCGCCCGAGTGGGTGCCGCGCCCGTGGCTCTGGGACAACTATCCCGAGGCACTGGACACGATGCGGTTCGGCCGGTATCTCTTCAACACGCTCGTCATCGTGGTGCTCGTCGTGACCGGCACGGTCATCTCGGCGACGCTGGCGGCCTACGGCTTCTCGCGGCTGCGCTGGCCGGGGCGCGACATCGTCTTCGGCGTGCTGCTCAGCACGCTGATGCTGCCCTACGCCGTGACCCTGATCCCGACTTTCATCATCTGGAGCAACCTGGGACTGACCAACACGATCGTGCCGCTGACACTGCCCGCCTGGTTCGGCGGCGGCATGTTCAACATCTTCCTGCTGCGCCAGTTCTTCCGGACGATCCCCCGCGATCTCGACGACGCGGCCCGGCTCGACGGCGCCTCGCCGCCCCGGATCCTCTGGGACATCATCGTGCCGCTGAGCCGTCCGGCCCTGATCACGGTCGGCATCTTCTCGTTCCTGGCCACCTGGAACGACTTCCTCAACCCGCTGATCTACCTGACCGACGACCGCAAGTACACCCTCGCGCTGGGGCTGGCCCAGTTCAAGGGCCTCTACAACTCCGAGTGGGGTTTGCTCATGGCCGCCTCGACCGTCGTGCTCATCCCAACGCTCGTCCTGTTCTTCGTCGCCCAGCGGTACTTCATCGCCGGGATCGCCGTGACCGGCCTCAAGGGCTAGGGAGGAGTCGATTCGAACGTCATTCGTCTGGGACGCCGCATCGTTTCGTAGGGGTGTGGGCTTGCCCCGGCCGCCGCAGCGGCCCATTTCGTAGGGGCGCAGCTCACGCTTCGCTGGCAAGCCCGGCCGCCGCAGCGGCCTGCGTCGCAAGGCGAGAACGGTCTCCGCGAACGGATGCGTCACATCGAACCCGGTCGTTCGCGTACACCGGGACCGCTGCGCGGTATTGCGCCTCTCGCTTCGCTGGCGGCGCGGCAGCGCAGCGAGCAAGGCCAGCGCAGCGAGAGCCATGTCCCTCCGACGACGACTTCCGCGCCTACGGAACCTGCCATTCGCACCCTGTTCGTCCATCCGACATCGCCGTTGATTCGAAAGGGAACGCAGTGACGTCCACCAACGAGCCCCGCACCGGCCCAGCCGCTCACCCCGCCACCGCCTTCGAGGCGATCATGCAGTCGCTGGACCGGGCGCAACTCTCCCGCCGCAAGCTGCTCGTCGGCACGGCGGCAGCTGGCGCGGCCGTTGTCGCTGGGGCCGCCATCGGACCGATGTCCGCCGACGCCCAGGACACGACCGAGATCGTCTTCACCTACTGGGGGTCGCCGCAGGAGCAGGACGCCGTCGCCAGCATGTGCGACAGCTTCAACGAGCAGAACCCGACCATCAGTGTCCGGGCGCAGTACGTCCCGAACGACGGCTACACCGAGAAGATCACGACGATGCTGGCCTCCAACGATCTTCCCGACGTGGCCTACATGGACGCCGCCCAGGCCTGGGACATCACCGTCGGCGGCGCGACCCTGGATCTGGCGCCGTTCGTCGCCGCCGACGCCGAGTCGGGCACGCTCGTCCCGAACACGAACTACGTCTACGACGGCGGCAAGGTGATGAGCACCAGCCTCGCCATCGGCATCATCCTGACCTACTACAACAGGAAGCTGTTCGACGATGCCGGGATCCCCGTCCCGTCCTCGAAGGCCGCCGACGCGATGGCCTGGCCAGCCTTCGTCGATCTGGCGAAGAGCCTGACGAAGGATCGCTCCGGCCGCGACGCCCACGACCCAGAGTTCGACCCCGAGAGCATCGACGTCTATGGAGCCACCTTCCAGCAGTTCCTCGAGGGCTACATGCCCTTCATCCTGAGCAACGGCGGAAACTTCGCCAGCGCGGACGGGACGCAGCTGCTGCTCAACCAGCCGGAGGCGGTCGAGGCGCTTCAGAACCTGCAGGACCTGATATACGTCCACCACGTCGCCCCGACGCCCGCCCAGTCGTCGGCGCTCCCCGCGACCGACGTCCTGATGCAGACCGGCAAGATCGCGATGGATCTGAACGGTATGTGGAAGGTGCTCGACTACAGCCAGCACGAGAATCTGGAGTGGGGCGTCGCGCCGCTGCCGTACTTCAAGGAGCCGGTCACCGTCCGGTTCGGCATCCCGATCGTCGTCTCAGCCCAGACCGCCAATCCGGCCGCGACCTACGAGTTCTACCGGTGGCGGTATAGCCCGGACCGGATCGACCTCTACCGCCGTGGGCTCTGGATGCCGATCGCGCAGGATTCCTACACCGACCAGACGAAGATCGCGGCCTGGATCGATGCCGAGGAGGGCGTCTACCCGGAGAACGCCCGTGACGTCTTCATCGACTACGCCCTCAACAACGCGCCCTACCAGACGCCGGGCTACTGGCTGAAGAACCTCAACCAGATCCTGCTCGAGGCCGTCACTCCCGCCCTCGACCTGATCTGGACCGGCGAGGCGACGGCGCAGGCGGCGATGGACCAGGCCGTCGCCAACGCGACCCCGCTGATGCAGGGCGTCTACCAGCCCCCGGCCCAGACC
>JAABUS010001697.1_pt1 | contig 46179 bp, 7 predicted proteins | sample 5560161 | NCBI WGS metagenome assembly JAABUS01 (sample SAMN10711885, study PRJNA513376) | rock metagenome | isolation source: Antarctica rocks | place: Antarctica: Victoria Land, Trio Nunatak nord | collected 2016-01-04 | reverse complement strand
TCAAATTAATTTGTAAAAGATTTTTTTTTTTTAAATATAACTATTGTAGTAGTTATATAAAAACAAAATATATAATAGATATTAATTTATTTTGTTTAATTAAAGTTAAAGAAACAAATATTTAATTCTTTATATTATATATACTAGATACAACAAAAAATATATAATTAATTAAAATAAATTAGATTGTTAAATATAATATATATTAAGTCTAAAATTTAATAAAACAATTCTAAAAAGTTTTTGTTACTAATTTGTTCTAATTTATATTTAATATATATATAATATATATAATAGAAAATAATCTAATTTTTGTCTTTTTTAGTTGTAGATATAACAATTGTTTTTGAAACAATTGTATTAGCTAAATATAGATTTAGTATAATTTTAATATAGAGAAAAAGATAGTTATATTAATTTTTGTTGTTAATAGAAATAAATTTATTAAAAACAAAATTAACTATATATAAATTTAGTATTTTTATAATATAGATATAATATAAAATTGCAAATATTATTTTATTCTTTTTTGTTATTAAAATATTAGTTAAAATACAAATATTTATTAAATATAAAATTATTATAATTTTAATATAATAAATTAATAAACAAAATTTGTTTTTGTTTAAATTAAAAAAAGTATTATAATTCTTTTCTAAATATATAGTAAATATAAATATAATATATACAATTTTTAAACTTTCTTATTAGAGTTAATTGTTATATTTAATTTTTTATTATTATAAACAATTTTTTTTGTTAACTATATATATATTAAATATAAATAAAATATAAATTTTTAAAAATTCTCGAGATTTTGAGCGCACTATTATTATAAGGTTTTTTGTTTTTTTAATTTTTTTAATACTAATATGTATTTAGTATAGACTAGACTTAAAATATAATTAAATAATCTATTCAAAAATTTAATATTTGTAACAAATATATTAATTTGTATATAATTTAAATATATATTAAATATAGATTAATATAATAAAATATATAAAAACAAACTTTTCGATTGAAATACTAGTATAGCGCTAAAATATAAATTAATATAAATATAGTATATTTCAAAATTAAACTAAAAGTATATTTTTCGCAAATATTTTTTAAATTAAAAAACAAATATTTGAGAAAAAATAATAAATAATAGTTAATTAATAACTTTAATAATTATATTAATACAAGTTTTATTAAAATACTATAATCAATTTAATTTAGTATTAATGTTTCTCGACTTAATACTATTTAATTTAATATTATATAATCGATTCAAGTAGTTTTAATCAATATATATAGATAAGTTTTGTTTTAACTTCTAAATAGAAATTAAATATTCTATTATTTATTATTTTAACAAATTATAAATTCGAAACAAAACAAAAAAATTATTTGTTTGTTAACTAGAATATTTAAAGTATAGCTAATAAACTAAATTAACAATAGATTTATTAGTTACTATTATTAGCTAAATTTTTATTAATTTCCAATATATAGAAGTTAACGATCAATTATTTAAGTATCTAAATTAGTTTTCAAAAATTAAAATATTAATATTATAATATTGTCGAAACAATAATTGAAAAGCTGTCGAAACTTGTTAAAGAATCGATTTCTCAATTATTTAAACAATTAGAATCTTTAATTATTAACAATTAAATAGCTAGTATCTAATTAGAGATTCTAGATACAAATATTTTACTAAAAAGACTAGTATAAGTTGTAAAAACAAGTAAATTTATCTTATTTGCAACTTGTTGTTTTTGTCGAAAAAAACTAATTATTTTTATTAGATATCTATTAATAGTAAGTTCTAAAGATCGAAAAATTAATTATATAGCAATTATACAACTAAGAATCGATAATTAGATAATTAATAATTAATTAAAAATATATTATTAAAGCGAAGCAAGATTTTGCTTTAACATATTAATAAAAAAGCTAAACTATTTAGTTTTTTTAATTTCTATTTTTCTATTTATTGCAAAATTCTTTTATTAATAATTAAATAAATTAACTTGTTAGCTTAATAGCTAAATCAAATGCTAGTTAATTTTTCTTACTATAATATACAAAATAAATTAGTAAATTAAATTGCAAATATATTTCGAAAATTAAAATAATTTTATTAATTATTTTCAAAACAGTATTTAGATACAATTCTTGATTAAATAATAATTAATTTTGTTTAAATAGAATTAAAAGGCTCTTAATTATTGCAAAAATGCAAAAATTTTAAATTAAAAAAATTAATTTAACAATTGCAAAAATACAAAATAATATTGCTATCTCTATAATTATTAAGATTATAAAAAAAATAAAAAAATAAATAATTTAGTTAGATTCTAAATAGTCAACAAATTTTATCTACAATTAAATAAAAATAGCAATCTAATTAGAAATTATCTATTAATATTCTATTTTTTAAACAAATTAAGTCTATTAAGTCTATTTAAATCTATATTTGTTATAATTTCAAAACAAAACAATAAATATATAAAACTTATTTAAAAACTTATTAATTGTTTATCTATTAAAATTTTGCTTAAATTATAATTATTATAGTTAATCAAATTAATAGTATTAAGTTATTAACAAAAAAAAAAATTTAGCTATTTTTTTTATCTAAACTTTTCGAAAAATATCTATTAAACTAAATTTCTAATTTAGATTTTATTAATTTATTTAATTTCTATAATTTAATAACTAGAATATTTTTATTAAAATCTTTATTATACAATTGCATTTTTTTACTATATTTACTAGTATTATTGTTTATTGTTTACAAGCTATTAATAGAACTTTAAAATAATTAATACTATTATAACTATTAGTATTTTTGTATTATCTCTTGCAACTTTTAAACAAATTGCTAAAATTAACAATAGTATAAACTTTCTTATCTAAAATTTTTTTTTTTTTGGAAACTTTAAATAAATTAAGCTTTAGAAATATATTGAATCAAATATTAGATTTGTTAATTTGCTCAATATAGTTATCGAAGAACAAATTAAATAGAATACTAACAACAAAAAATATATAAATATATTTCGAAATATTGTTAATAAAAATTTATATTATAATATAAAAAAGATTAATCTAGTCAAAAAAAATTATTAAAAAATTGTTAAAATATACAAATCTAAAAAATTAAATACATTAATAAGAATTTTTGTCAAATTCGAGTTTCTTAAAATCTCGAACTTTTAGAATATTAATCAATACAAAATTAAGTTTTGCAATATTGTTAATAAACTATCTATCTATTTGAATAACTTAACTATAAATGACAATTAATTTATTTTTAAATATTTAATCGATTTTAATAATATTGTTTGCTTCTTTATCAATTAATAGATATCGAAATATAAGTTTTTTAACAAAAATAGTATTTAAAAATAAAAGTTGTTTGTTGTTATCTATAATTATAAGATTTAATATATTAATTTAATAAATATTTTAATTATTAATATTATCTTAATTTTAATAGCAACTGCTAAACTAATTATTATTACAAAAAATACTCTTTTTGTTGTTAACAATTTTAGTTTTGTATATATTAAACAAAAGAAATATATAAGTTACAAAAAAATCGATTATTAATAACTAGACTACTAAAATTTATATTTAGAATTATATTTTGTTTTAAAAAACAATAGTTTCGAAAATAATTAAAACAATAACAAAAACAAATATTATTAAAATTAGAATGATTAAAAGAAAAAATAAAAACAAATTAAATTTAAAAAAAATATTAAGTTTAAATTTGACAAAAATAAGAACAAAAATAATAAGAACAAAAAATAAAAGACTATTAAAACAATAGTTTATAAATATTATTTTATTTTTGTTGTTATAACAATTCTATTTGCAATTTCTAAATTATTTACTTCTATAATTATAATATTAGTTTTTATTGTTAATTGTTTCTTGCGCAAATAGATTTTTAATACAAGATATTTGCAATATATATTTAGAAACTCTAGTATCTTTGTATTTTATTCAAAAATATTTTAACAACTAGTTATAAATATAGAAAACAATTTATTTGCTATAGATATTAGAAATATTTGTTTATTTATTAGATACAAAAATAAAAAAGCTTGTTATATTACATTTTACAATATATAATATATATTTAACTTTTTCTACAATTTGATTTTCTATAGCTAGTTAAAAAATACTAATATTGTTTAAAAATTTATTAGTTATAATTTTTTTATTAATATTTAACAAACTCGAGCAATTAAAAACTTCGATTTCTATTTTCTAAATTTAAAAATATTTATTGTACTTTTTGTTATTATTATTGCTCTATTAACAATAAATAAAAATGCAATAATTATATAATATAAACATTTTAACTATCTAGATAAACAAAATATCTATTAACTAATTTGCTATTAGAATTAGAGCTTTGATAGCTAGTATATAGTTAATTAACAAGAATACTAGCTATACAGAACTAACTATATACAAAAAATAGATATAAGTACTCTAAATGTCAAGACGCTAAATATCATCTATAATATATTCGAGACTAAAGAGCAAAAATTTGAAAAATAATCAAAAAACAAAATCTATTTAGTTTGAAATTGTAATACTATTTTTCTCTTCTATTTGCGAGTTTCGACAAAATAATATCGAATCTTTCAATTAGTATTTTTAGTTAACTTTAATTAATCTCGAATACTTGTCGAATACAAATTTTAATTAATATCGAATATATATCGAATATTGTTTGATAATTAAAATTAAAGTTTTTAATACGCATTAAGCAAGAAAATAAATTTGTTAAATAAAAGAAAATAATCGAAAATTTTAAAACAAAATATACAAAAAACAATAATATATTAAACAAAAAATATATATAGTGCAAATAGTAATCTAGTTAACTTTCAACTATCTTTAGTTAGTATCGAGCACGTCTATCGAATACAATCTAATATTCGAAATTAAATATTAAACAATTGTCGAATAGCAAAAATTAAGTTTCGAATAGTTTGTTAAATAACAACAAGATCGAGAAAGAAAGAAAAGAAATAAATTTTAAAAACATATTAAATATAGAAAAATTAAAGAAGATACAAAAGATTATTAACTCTAATTCTAAAAGAGAAGTCTAAATTATATAACGCAAAAATTAAGAAATCGATAACAAGATAGAAGTTAATTGCATTTAAAAGAATTCGAAAGATTGATTATATCTAAAAAAAAATAAAAAATTGATTAGTTATATAATTTGAGAAAAAATCGACAAGAACAAAAGAAAATAGCAATATTAAAAAGTCGAAATTTGTTAAATTTTAACTATATTTGAATATATTTGTCTAAATTTGCAACACAAAGAGAGAAAATAATATAAAAATATTTTAACAACAATTTATATACAATTGTGCATATATTTAGAAATACTAAGTTAACTTTTATTTAAAAAATCTTTAGAAAAAACAGCTATAAAATATTTAACAAAAATACTATAGAGACAAAAACACGAATTGCAAATATATATTAATTAACTTTTAACAATAATAATATATCGATAATATGTTTTCGAAATTCTTGTTAATTAATATAGAAAACAAATTGATATATTAAATTAATCTAATTTGAAAAAATATTTAATTTTAATTGCAAATATATAACAAATAACTTCTAGCAATAGTAATATATTAATAATATATTTTCGAAATTAATTCTAGATATAATAATAAGAATTGTAGATATATATTAAGAAATATTTGACAACAATAATAGAAAAGCGCAAAAAATATATAAGCGCAAATTATTCTACTTATTAGATTTTCAATTAGAAAATATTTTAAATATTTAGTAAAATCTTGTTGCGTCTAAATATTTGCAATAAAAGTTAACAACAAAGTTAAAACAATTATTAACTATAGAGTAATTTAGCTATTTAGATTTATTGTTGTAGTCTATATAGTTTGTAAAGAGAATTTAATATTGTAGTATTTTGTGTCTATAATTAGTAACAATTAGACTTAAATTTATATTATTGTTATTTTTGCGCATATTATATTGTAATATCTCGATATTTTTGATATAATATTCGAAATTATTGTTGTTAATATTGTTAACAATATTAATAAACAACAAAAACTTAATTTGCTAATCTAAAAAAGACTTACTTACTTTTATCGAAATACAAAAACTATAAATAAAATACTAAATAAATTTTTATCGACTTAAATAGTTCTAATTTGTAGATATAATTGTTAATTGTTCAAATAATTTTATAGAAATTTATATTTTTATATTTTAGAAACTTGTATAATCGAGTTGTTTTAATATTTCGAATATCGAATATAACTTAATTATTAATTTTAAACTTTAAGATTGTAATACGTTTGCAATTAGTAAATTTAAACAAACTTTTAACAAAGAAAGTTTTGCAAAATTTCGATTTTTTTAACAATTTTATTAATATTTTTTATATTGTAACAAGCTTCGAATATACTATTGTTAAAAAAGATTTTGAATAATTTTAGATCTAATTATAGTAGATAGTTTTTAGTAATAAAAAAGAATAATAAGTTAATAGATTTGCTAATATAATTGTTTGCAACAAATTTAACAATAGCAAAATAATTAATTTAATTATTCTAATTGTATTATATATATATTCGAAAATATTATTTAAAATAATATTGATATTTTCAATTTAATTGTTGATTTCTAAATAAAATGCAATTAACAATTTAGATCTAGTTTTTAATTTTTTGCAAAAATATTGTTAAAAATAAACAATAAATTAAGTATTTCTATTAAAAACAATAATAGCTAAAAAGCTCTTAATATATTAAATAAAATTAATAAAAATTTTAACAACAATTTTAACTTTTAAAGAATTTATAGATATCAACTTCTTACTTTTAAATAATCTATTAATTATTATTAAAATATATTAAAAGATCTTTTCTTTATAGCAATATAATAGCAAAAAAATAATAAAGTTGCAAAATATATTCTATTAATAACAATCTAAAATAGACAAAAATTTCAATAGATTGTACTTATATTTGCGATATAATTTAATATATTTACAAATCGAACAATTTTTAATATATTTTTTAATATCTAAATACAATATAGATTAATAGTAATAATACTATATTTTCTCGAATATTGTTATTCGATTCGAATATTTAATATTTAACAATTTATACTAAAATTTAATTGCTTTGATTCGAAAAGTATTATTTTTATTTTAAAAAATATATATTTTGTCTTAAACAAATAGATATTTAATTTTAATTGTTAAATATTTAACTATTGTGCAATTTTCAAGTTTTAACTTAATTGTTTTGCAAAAAATAGCTAAAGAAATTGTTTATTAATTTCTTTAATCTAAATAATCTATTTTTTTTTGTTATACAAATATATTTCTAATATTTGTTAAACAAAAATATCGAAATTAAGTTTTGTTTCAAACTTTTTTTTTTGTTAAATTAATTACAATAGCAAACAAAAACTAAATTATAAAAAAAATTGCAAATAAAGATAGCTAAATTGTAAACAAAACAAATATATTTAAAAAAAAATCGATAGCTAAAAATAAAAAAACTATAGACTAAGAAATTGTAAATACAACAATAGCAAACAAAAAGACTAAAAAAAAAATCTAGCAAAACAAAATTTGTTTTGTTAAAATAATATAAATATTGCAAATAATAAGAATATAAATAATTCTATATTTTTGTTAGTTGTTAACAAAATTTAAGTAAATTTTTTGCTAACTTTTGCAATTCTTTTGTTAACAATTAGTTTAAACTTAATAAAATCTTAAAACAAACAAACTAATTTTGCTATTAGATTGTAAATAACATTTAATAGTAGCAAAATTAATATAATAGTTTTAACTATATCTAATTCTAAATTATATTATTTAAAAATTGTTTGTTATTAAAATCAATTGCAAAAATTATTTTTGTTAAAAAACAAATTTTACAATTATTTAATTAAATTGCCTAATTTCGCGTCTAGTATATCTAATTAATAGATAATTTTGAAGTTAAATCTAAATAGAAATTCGATTTAGCAAACTTAACAACAATTAAATTGTTTAATAGTTATAAAATACTTTAAATTGCAATAGTTAATAATAATTTTAATAGATTGTTCGATAAATATATCGATATACTCTAAATACTACTCTTTAAAAACGCAAACAATAGTTAGCAATTTTTTGTTATAGATTTTGTAATTGTATTTTGCAAACAACATAATTTTAAATATATAAATTATCGAATAAAATAATTTATTCAAATTTATTTGCAAAAATACAACAACAATTACAAAATTAAAAATATTGTTTTCGATTTAGATCTTTAAACCAAAATCGAAATAATATAAAATAGATTAATTAATAAAAAAATTCTTGAAAATTTTAAATACAAGATTTTCGAAATTGTTAAATTGTTATAAAAAATTAAGATTTTTGTTCTTAAGTTTACTAAATACTAACAAAGATTTAACTAAACTCAAATAATTATAAATAAATTGTTAATAAAAATTAACAAAATTTAAAAAAAATTGTATATTGCGTACACAAATAGAAGTTTTCTACTTAAAAATATTTTTAATTTTCTTAAAATCTATTCGAATCTTTTTGGTAGTAATAATTAGATCTAGATATTTAATTTGTTTAACAAAAAAAAATACTTATTAATATTTAGATAAAAATCTACGTTATAGAATTTAATAAAAACTTTGTTTATATAATTTTTATATTTTTTTTAATATTATTGTAGACTAAAATATTATTTATATAAATTGTACAAAAATTGTTTAAATAGAAACTAAGAGTTTTATTAATAAAAGATTAAAATATAATCGAAATATTATATAACTCAAAAAATATTATAATATACTTAAACAAATTGTAACAAATAATAAGAATTGTTTTGTATTTATTATTAAAATATATTCGAATCTTGTTAAAAACAACAATAATATTAAACTTGCTATAATATTTAATTTTGTATAATTGTTGCAAGATCTCTCTAATTAATAGTAAAATATTGCAATTTTTAACTATTAAAATATTAAAATCTTTATAGTTTACATAAATATGCAAACTTTTATTAAACTTTTTAATTATAAAAGTAAAAACAATATACTATAAAATATTGTTGCAAATTTAATTTTTGTTTTTTATATTATTTAGATAGATTCTAATAATTTTTTTTCTTAACAAAATATATTGTAGACTTTCTGAATTAAAGAAATTGCTTTTAAAATAAAATTAATAGTATAATTAATAATTTAATTAAATAACAATTTGTTAGTTTCTTGCAAATTAAACAGCTTAATTTATTGTCTAAAATTCAAATATATTTGCTTTTCAAATTACTTTAGACTTAAAGAATTTTGCTTAAATTTAATATAGAATTTGTTATAATTATCGAAAATAATAGTTGCAATATCTATAATTATATTGTTGTCTACAATACAAGCTAGATATCTATTGTTTTTTTTTAATTAATCTAGTATAGCAAAATGCTCAAATAATATTACAACTATTTTATAGTTTTTTTTAATAACAAGTTTTAAAAATACAAAAATACATATTTAACAAATATTAATTTTATCGAAAAACTTTAAAAACAAACGCTCTAATTGTTTATATTAATTGTTAAAAATCTCTAACAATTAATAATCGAACAAATAGTACTTTATATAGTAATCGAAATTAAATTCGAGAAATTGTATATTGTCTTTAATTTGTATATTATACTTCTTTATTTAAAGTATATTAAGAATAATTGCAAATTGTTTCAATTTAATTATTAAATACTATAAAATATTAATATACTTGCTAAAATTAACAATAATTTAAATAATATAAATAATATTAGAAGCAAATTTGTTATTAACTAGATACAATTTAATAGAATTCCAAAATAATATAATAGAAAATTTATAAAGTTTAACAAATTTTTTATTAACAAAAATTTTATCGAAAACTTCGATATTAATAAATAATATTATTTTAATATAATATTTATTAAAAAGCAAATTTTAATATAAAAATCTAGTTGTTAATTGTTAAATAATATATTGTTAATAATACTAAAACTAAGCTCGATTTTAACAAGCAAAATTCTATTATATAAGTTAAATATAATTTTAAGTTTTTTTATTATCTTTTTTATAAATATTAGTTTCTATTTTGAACTACAATTTTTGTCGAAAATATCTAGTTTTTTAACTTATTAGAATTATCTAAATTGTTATTTAAGATATTAAAGAAACTCTTTTCTCTAAATATTGTTAATTCAAAATTGCTAATATTATAAGTTTTAAATTTAACAAAAGTTTTATTTTTAATTTTAGCTAACTTGTTTTTGCAAAAGATATTTCTATAATATAATCTATATTTTGATTTAAGATATTTTCGACAAAGATTTAGAAACTTAATTTTGTTTTTAAAAATTTAAAACTATATTTCTATATTTTGTTTTTAATTGCAAATAGAAATATATATACTAATATTATTGTTGTTGCAAATATTTGTATTAATATATTTAAAAAAAATTAAAAATACTAATACAATTATTGCGCTTGCTAATATTATTAATAGTTTATATATAAATAGAAATTCGAATAATTGTTCAATAAAATCTTTTTATCTATTAAAGTTTTATCGGCAATTCCGGAACTCTTGTTAATAGTACTATTAGTAACTAATAGTCAAATTAGCTAATATGTCGATATGTTCGCTTTATATAATCAAGCGCAAGATTGAGTTGCAATTAGTAGGATTCGCAGACGTGTAATTAATACGCGCTGCGCCAAGATCTAATCTCGCATGTTCGTTGTCAAGTCTTATGGGCGCAATTTACGGGCGCAATTTACGGGCGCAATTTACGAGCGCAATTTACGAACGCAATTTACAATTACTATGCGCACAATAAGAGACGTTCCTGTTTGCGCATAACTTACGCATAGAAATCTTACAAATTGCTCGATTCTACTATACAAATTACTATAGTATAGACAAATAATAAATAGAGATATAAGCAAAGCATTGCAAGAGTTTATGCATATTTCGAACATTAAAATTGAATTTCTATTAAGCAAGTATTAAGACTTTTGTTGCTAAATAAACTCTAAGCTAGCTAATAGTTAAATTAGCAAAATTTGCAACTAGTATTTTCTAAGTAGAGATCTCGAAATTGTCGATATTTAAATCGATTTTACAAATTAATTTAATAAATCAATTTAAAATAATATAGTTTGTTAAAATAATATAGCAACTTTAAAATCTATAGTTTAAATTTTTGTTAAATTAATATATTTTGTTAACTTCTAATATAAAGATTTCGACTATTATAGATATATAGCAATTAATATATTAATTAAAGATTTCGATATTTTTATAGCAAATTCGAACAATATAATTTTAACAAAATTATATTGTTTCTTGTCTAAATTGTTCTATTAAATATTTAGATTTTTAAACAAATTATCTATTGTTAAATAAGAATTAACAAATTTATTAAACAAATAATATTTAATTTTTCTAAAAATATTGTTAATAATCTTAATAATAGCAAAACTAAGTTTAACTTTTTTAGAGATAAAATATTAAAAAATATTGCTAAATTTAGAAATTAATATAGTAATTTATTGTTCGAACTTTTTGAAATCTTCAATAAAAACAAAAATATCTAAAAAATATCTATTGTTTTCTATATTTTGTAACTTTAACTTAAAATTACAAACAAAATAAATATTATTAAATTAATTTTATGCTTGTAAGTACATTGATCGCGTCGGATTAGATTATCGAGTTCGGATCGAATATTTAATCTAAATTGGATCGAATCGATTTCAAAAGTTAAAATCGAATTGTTAATTCGATTTCTAATGTTAAAATCGACAATTTAATTTAATTTCTAGAGTTAAAATCAAAATTCGATTCGAAAAAATCGATTCGAATTGTTAAGACTACTATTTTTAGTAAATTTTATTATTTTTAGTAACAATTTAATAGAAATAATTAATCTATTTAGTTTAATTAATAAATATAGAAGATTGTTCTTATATTATATATTACTATTGTGCATTATCTAGAAAATAATTAAAAAAAACTAATCTTATATTATTTTTAGAATTCTTAACAATTCTTAACAATTTAATTCGATTTCTAATATTGAAATCGAGAATCGAATCGATTCGATTCGATTCGATTTTAAAAAAATAGAAATTGACTCGAATTTTAATTCGATTTCTAATATTAAAATTGTCGGATCGGATCGATTCTAATAGTTGGAACCGAAATCCGATCCAATTGTTAATTTACTTGCAATTTAGATTTATAAAAGTAATTATATTTGCTATTATTGTTAAAATTGTAAACTATATAAATAGATTTAATAGATATAGTTTTTTAATTCGAAAAAAATAAAGTTTTTGTTTTAATTAATATACAATAGTTTTGAACAAATTGTATTGAGCTAATATATTGTTGTACTTGTATTAAAAACAATATATTGTTTTGTTTCAAATACTTACTATTGATTTTATTTAATTTAAATATATTTTTAAAAAGTTAATCTAAATTTTTAGACTACAAATATAGTTAAGATTATTTTTTTATTAACTCAAAATTCGACAATTGTAATATTAGTTTTATAAGATAGTTAAAACAATTTTTTTAAATTATTTTTAATTGCTTTTTAAAGAAGTTAACATATTTTTGTTAAGTCAATTAACTAAAGTGCAATATTAACTTAATCTGTTTTTGTTTTTCTTCTTAATATATTTATTACAAAATTGCGCAAAATTGCTATTTATTAACTACTTTAATATATTAAAAATTGAATTAATATATCTAACAAATTTATATTGTTAAACAAATTTAATTTAATTAGTTTGTCAATTATAGTTTCGTAAAAATTAAATCAAACAAATAACAAAAATTCGAATATATTGTTTTTAAATAAATTAAAGTACTTTTTGAGTTCTAAATTCTCTTTAAAATTGTTTTAATTTAATAGAGTATTTATAGAATAATAATTATAACAAAGAACAATATTAATATCTAATTAATCTTTATTTATTAAGAGTTTCTTAAATAACTTGCAATTGTTACTAGAGTTAAATTTGATTTTGCTTTTCGAAACTATTTTTTTGTTAACTATATTGCAAATATAGATAAAATATAAATAGTATAAATATTTGTAAACAAAAGTAGAAGTTTAAGATTAAATATATTTAATATTATATTAATATTAAAGAACTTATATTATTTGCAAAGCAAAATTTTTAATATCAAAAATAAATATTGTTTAAAATATTATTCTATTGTGTAGCAAATTTTCTAGCATACAAAAACAAAAATATTGTTTAAAAACAACAATAAAATTGTATTGTAATTGCTGTTCTAATAGATTTACTAATTTTATTCTAGCAAATTTATTGATTCTATTCTAGCAGATTTACTAATTTTATTTTAACAAATTTACTAAATCGAAGTTAAAACAATCTATTGTCTCTTTATTCTAGCAAATTTACTAATTTTATTCTAGCAAATTTACTAAACTATACTTAGAACAATTTGTTGTCTATTTATTCTAGCAAACTTACTAGAGAGTTCAACAAAATTAAATATTGTTAAATTATATATTAATTAAATAATATTTATTGTTGCAACTTAGTTATATTTTGCAAAATATTTGTTCTAGTAACTTTGTATCTAGAACTTGTTTTGCAAAACAAAAAAAATAGCAAATATAAATATTTTTAAAATACAATTTGCAAAGTTGTATCTAAAGAGATAGCTAGTATTATATTAGAATTAGAGCTTTGATAGCTAGTATATAGTTGATTAACAAGAATACTACTTAGAGGCCAATCTATATAGTTAGATAGCAAGTAGTTAGAAGATAGATATTAGCTAGCTATTCTATAGAAAGCAACTATCTAAAATATAGATATGAGATATCTAGCTTACATCTAAAAGATAAATATTTTTTGCAAAATAAATAGTTGCGATCTATCTTCTATCTATTAGACGAATAGAGAATTTCTAGTAGTTAGTAAGAAGCTAGATATAAGATAAAAAGCAAATTATCTTTAAATAAATTACTTGCTAGTAGATATTTAAAATAGCAATCTATTTGCTAGATATTAATTAAAGAGCAAATAAATATTTGTTTTAACTTTTTATTTGATAAATATCTTCTATTCGAAAGTTACATTTTTATTCGCGATTTACGTATTATAATTGAAATAACTTTGCTATAAATATTAACTACTTATTCGACGTCTATTACAAGTCTCTTGCAAAGATTGTCTATACTTCTATTAATACTATATTACGCTTAATACTTTTTGGCAAATACGAGTACAAATGTCTTAATTCCTTATAGCGTTCGCATATATAAATAGATACTTTAATTTCTCGAAATCTTTTGCAAGTAATTTATAGTATCTTTTACGTTTTATAGTCTTTCGCAAATATAGTTTAATAACTTTTCTATAAATAATTTATCTCTTATGTGCAATGCAAGAGATATTGAATTTTTTTCTTTGTTTGTCAATCTAATTTGTCGAATGCGTCTATAAGATATATTTGTTCTTGCGATATAAAAATTATAGAGTAGATGTGTTGTTTAAAGATATAATTATATACAAAAAAAATTAGAATAGAATTGTCGAAAGATATTTGTAATTGTCTAATAAAATATTTTTGTAAAATATCAACTATTAAAAATTTATAATGTTTGTCTCAATACTTATGTAAAAAGTATTGCACAAGTCTCACTTTTAATTAATCAAATATTATAAAGTCTCTTGCATTGTAAATATAACAACAATTGCGTCTATAAATATAAGAGAACTTAAAGTCTTTAACTATTGAAGATCGATTTACTAATTAGTAAAAGTTAATTTAAGATACTATTTAACTAGTTTTTGTCTCGAATTTACAATCTGTTTATTAATATATCTCTAGTAAACATCTAGTAGTTGTTGTAGAAAAAAAGATTGCTAAAAAAGTTTTTTTAAATTTACGTTTCGATAAATCAATAGTTTGTTACGTAATTGATAATCTTTGTTGGAAATTTACGCTTTCAAATATTAATAATCTCTTATTACTATATAAGTGTTGTTGTTGTTATTCTAAATAATTTGTTTCTTTATAAATAGAAAGCTTTGCACAAAAGAAGAACAATAAATATTTATTAATTTAAGTACTTTTATTAGCTTCGAATAACAATAATTCTATACATTAGCTAGTTTCAATTTGATTAACTATATTATTATATCTTTAAAGAAAAGATAGCTTATAAGATTAGACAACGTTGCATAATTTGCTATTGTCTTAAAAATCTTAACTCAAAGAATATTAATAAGAGTTATTAATTAACGACGTACTTATATATGTTTTATTTTGCTAAATAATACGTTAAGATTTATAACAATCGCGTATTTTTTTGCTATATTGTTAAAATAAAGATTAACATAAATATTAAGAAAAATTAGCAACTTCTAATATTTGTTAATTGAAAGTATTTGTTTTTGTCTTTCTTTTTTTAAAAATCTCTTTGTAATAATTCAAAATTTCAAGCTTTATATTTCTCTTATTTAACTTATTGATTGCGAAAAGCTTTACAAACATAGTCTCTTCAATATTTTCTTTATTTATCTTGTTTATTTTCTTATTCTTATTATGCATTCTTGCTATATTTTTTGCTTCTATTACTAGCTTTGCATTTATTTTCGTTTTTGTTTTTGTTTTTGTTTTCGTATTTGCAATTGCAATTGTCTCTATCTTTGTCTCTATCTTTGTCTTTGTCTTTATTTTCGTCTTTATCTTTGTCTCTTGTGCGTTAAAGTATTTCGCAATTTTTATCGCACAAGCAATTAGATTCTTATAAGTCTATCTTTTCTTTAATATAGTTTAATAAATTTTGTTATAATAGATATCTCGCTAGCTATTTATTAAAATATTTGTAAAAGCAACAATCTTAAAGACTTTTATAATTGCTCTAACGTTTATTAGATTTATTATTAATATATCGAATACTCTTTTTGTATACTCTAAGTAAAGAAATCGAAATTAGCTAATAATAGTATGTTTTTGCAAAATAAAAAAAATAAAAATACTTGCACAATTGACTTCTAATAGTAATTAAAAGTAGATATAGAAACTTAAACTTTAAATGCGAAATTATTTTAAAGAAAAAAAAAAGATTGAAAGATCTTTAAGTAGACTATTGCGTTTTTCTTGCTTAATATAGCAATTAAAAGAAAGTTTTGCAAAATTTTGTTAAGTTCTCTTTATTTAAAGTAAGACGCATTATACGTCTTAAATATAATAACATTTAATGCTAATACTAAAGAAGTAATTGAAGATTGTTGCATCTTTATGTTAATAAATTGTACAAATATTACTTTATTCTTAGAAGAAAGATTCTAAGCATTCTTACAATCTTTTTTAATTGCTTAATAATATTTTTTCTTATCTACAATGTTAAACTACAAATTGTTTTTTTAATTTTTGAAACAAAAATAAATACAATATTTTATATTTGTATTGTATTAAAAAAATTCGTTGTTATTAGTTTGTTGCAATATATTGTTTAAAAATACTATAATAAAAATATATACAATTTCGCATTTATTGTTAATCTTTATCTCGATATTTGTATCTAATTTCTTAATTAATTTACAAAAAACTTCAATTATATTGTAAAAAGCTACTCTATAAAAATCTAAAATTAAAATTAAAATATTAATTAACTTTTTTCTCTTTTTATAAAAGAGATATGCTAAAATAAGATAAAATGCTTTTAAAGCACAATATATATTTCGATAAATATCAAAATTGTCGATAAAGAAAAGAAGAAAAAAATATAGAGATTATTAAAGACTTTCGCAAGTTGTTTTTGATTGAAGTACTTTATTTTAAACTCTTTGCGTATTTAATATAATTAACAAAGAAATTTGATATTGTAGTCTTTAGCATTTAGAACTCTTTAAATGTATTATTAATTATCGAAATACGTTTCTTTAATATTTTGTTTGTTGTTGTATTTTTAATTAAGATAAATAAAAATATATATGTTAAGAACAATAAAACTTACTTTAAATTTAATACTTTTTTTAAAAAAGAATTTATACTTATTTTTAAGTATTAAATTATAAAATTTTAATATTAAATAAATGCTAGACAACATTGTTTGTAAAATTAAAATAATTTTGTTTAATATAATTGCATTTTTTTGTTTGTTTCTATTAATAAAGATTACTTGATTAATTGTATATAAGTGTTCAATAACTTTAAAATATTAAATACAAAAAATATTGCTAAACACAACAAACTTATTATAATATATATAATAGAGATAATTCGAAGTTGTTTAAATTAATAAGTTTTATACAAAAGAATACTATAGTGTTGTAAATTTCATTACAATTTTTGCAAATTTAAAGTATATTTTACTTTTTAATTCGTTTGTTAATAGTATAGTACAAATAAGTTCGATTAATTTGTACTAATATTGTTAAGATAAATATTCGATTTGTCAAGATTGTATAACGCTCTTGCGTTTAACTACTAAAGATAATTGCTTCTTAATAACAATATATAGAGTTCTACAATATAAAGTTAATAAAAGTATATAATAACAAATCTGTCTCTTAAAAGTATTAAGCTTTAATAAAAAAACTTTATATAATTTTTGTCTTATAATTTGTTAATTGCTTTGATATTGATTTATTCTTTTTAATATAAAGATTTGCAAAAGACTTTGTTAGTTGTAGAATCTCTTATAGTCTAATATAATTAGTTCTTAAATTTCTAGATTTCTCGAATTATAATTTTAAAGCTATATGTAAAAGCAATAACAATATGTCTTTGTTATATTCTTAATATATTACTTTGAATAAAAATGTTAATAATAATAATTAATATAAAATAGATAAATTATTAAAAGTAAAAAACACTTTTAAAGAGAAAAAAGACTAAATAAAAGAAAAAAATAGAAAGAAAGAAAAGAAATTAAATAAATTATTATTACTATTGTTTATATTTAAATTTTTAAGAAAATCTTGTAAAGTAAAAGATTAAAAATCTTGTAAAATATTATATTTAAAGCTAAACTATTTTTACTCTTAGTCTTAATTTTAATAGAATAAAAAATTTACAATATAAAGATTTGCATTTTTTTTATTTTTTATTTTTATCTTTTTGTTACTATTTTCGATATTTAGTTTTTTTTTTTTTTTTTTCGAATACAATTTAATTAAACAAATCAAACTATAAATCTTCGACGAAAACTATAATATAAGAATTGAAGATTTCTTCAATAGAATTGTTATATATTTCTTGTATATTTTTATTTATATTATAGATTTCTCTATTTTTATTTAATTTGCTATAGACTTTTATATTTTTATTTAAGTTGCTATTGTTATTGTAGTCTTTTGCAATTAAGACTTACTCTTTAAGAAACTATTGCAACAACTTAATTTTAATTGAATATAAACTTCTATTAATTTCATTAAATTAAAATATTAAATTAAAGTCTTTAGCAAATAATAGTGTATACAATAAGATATAAATAACTTAAAATAGAAACTTTAATACATATATATCAAATATATAATTGTTATTGTTAATGTCTAAATTGTCGACAATTTATATAATTATATTTAATAAATTCGAGTTTTGCGATTAATAAAATATTGCAAAAAAATATATAAATAATAACACAATATTTAATAAAAGATTATTTTTAACAAATATAATTGCTATTTGCAAATAACAAAAGCAATCAAATCTATTAATATTAGTTCTATTACTTATATTAACAACACATCTAGTCTAATAAATAATATAACTAGCTATCTAAATAATGCTAGTTACAAAATAGTCTTTTATAAATCTTGTTAATTTTATTTTTCGTAAAAACGTTAAAACACTTTGCAAAAAGAAGCAAACAAGCTAAAGAAATAACAAGTAAAAAAAGATAGCGCATAGAGAGAGAGACGACAAGATCAATAGTAATATAAAATCAATAGTAATAGAAATCGATAATAATAGAGATAGATAATGCTAGAGATCAATAATATTGGGGGTTTGTAATGCTAGAGAAAATTATAATATTAAGAGAAAAAGTAATAAGATAAGATTGCAAGTCTATTTAAAGATTTGTATTAAATTGTTTGTTAAAGATTGCAAATTGCAAAAAATTGCTATAGACTTTCGCAAAAATAATAATAAAAAGAAATTTATTAGAAATACTATATATTTTTAATTAGCAAATAAAAGACTTTTGCAAATAAATATATTTATCTTAGATATTAATTGTCTCGCTTTAATTTAAAGACAAAATCTCTTGTATTAAGTTATAAAATAACAAAATATATTTTGTCTTTGTCGATTTTTTTTATAAAATTAGAGTTTTCTCTTTTATTATTTATTGTTTTACGTTAATTATTGTTTTGTTACATTCTTTTTTGTAAAAAAAATCTTAATTAAGTTTAATTATTGTTTAAAAAATTGTTTTCTTAAGATTTTTAATAACAATTTTTGAATTAAAACTATTTAAAACAAAATACTTGTAAAATCAAATATAGTTAAAAAAATTATTAAATTGTTTAAATTTTTATATATTTTATTATACGTCTTAAAAATAGAAATCTTCTAAAATATATAGATATTAGTACTTTAAATAAAAATTAAGTTTTATTGCAACAACATTATAAATAAATATTAAAATTATAAGTTTATTCTTTTTATTAAAATCTCTTATAATTTTATTTTGTTCTAGCAAATTTTGTTATAATATTAAAGTAGTTACTTTAATTTCTAATAATTAAAGAATTATTATTGTATATAGTAAAAAGATTAATATTTGACAAAATATTAGAGTCTTCTTGTAATTGCAAATTATTTATTAAAATATTAGCACTTGTTAATATCTTTAACTAGCTTAACAATTCTTTATATCTTGTTTGCAAATATTTTTATTATTTAATAAACAATACAATCTTAAAGTCTTTCGCAAACAAGAATTAATTTATATAATTTTTCATGTTTTTTATTTAAGTACAAAGCTTTAATACTTTGTTAAGCATTAAATTTAAAATATTAATTAATTTGTTCAAATAAACTTAATCGAAATTTATATCGATTTTAAAATATAGAGTTTGCAATTAATTAAAATAAATATCTTTGCTTTTAAACATTTTTCTTATATTTTTTGCTTTAAAATTGTGAATCTCGTCGAATTAAATTAAATTTGTAAAAAATAGTAGTAGTTGTAACTTTCGATAAATTTTAAGATTGTATTTAATTTTTAAAGTCTTAATATCTTCAAAATTATTATTGTTTTTAATTAGATTTTTAAGAAGATTGTTTTTTATCTCTTTGTAATTTATTTTTTTGTTAATTGTATAATTGCAATTAATAGTAATTGTCTTAAGTAATAATTAAGTCTTCTATTTTTGCGTTTGTGCAAAATAATATTTGTAATTTGTTAATTCTTTGAATTATAATTTTTTTAAAAATTATGTTTAGTCTTACTTTTTAATTGATTTTACTTATATTTAATTAAAATAAAAAATTCTTTTGCAACTCTTAAAGTTAGTTGTAGCTTAATTGCAAAATAATTTTCGAATAATATATATAAATTTATATTGTTGTTAACTTTTATAATTATTAACGCTTGCAATTGTTATTAATTATCGACAACATATAATTTAATTAAAGATATATACTTTTTACAATTGTTGTTTAAGTTGTTAAGTAATATTGTATTTGTTTTTAGAAATTCGAAAAATACAATTTAACAAATAGCGACAAACAAATTTAAATTTGTTCTTTTTAAAAAATAATATTTATTTGCTATTAGCAATTTAAAATATTTAAAAATAGCTTTAAGTTATTAATAATTTAACTTAAATTTAAATTTTTTTGCATTTTGCTTTAATATATAATATAAATTGCGTCTTTAAATCTTTTGTATCTTTAAATTGTTTTAATTCGCAAAAATATAATATAAGAAAACAACAATAATACAAGCATTTTGCTCTATATTATTGAAGATAGAATATTTTGCATTAAGAGCATCAAATATACTCTTAATATTTACAATTAATTTTTAGCTTTTTTAATTATTTTTATAATACAAGTAGATACAAAATTGTTTTAAGACAATCTATTTAATCTTGTCTATTTATTAATTTATTAATATAGACAAGACAAAAAAAAGTATAGATTTAATTGTTTTTTGTTTCTTAACAAGAAGTGCTTCTTTGTTTAGAATTTATTAAAAAAAATATTAACAATTACTTATAACTAGAGATACTTGTAAAAAACTTTAGTTATTAATATTTAAACTAATATAACTTAAACTTTTTTGCAATAGATTAATATACAATATACTTAAAGTTAATAAATAACAATAGTCTAAATTTTGTCTAAATTAATGTTATCGACAAATAGATATCTATAAATATTAAGATTCTTTATAAAATTTAAAATAGTCTTAATATCTATTAATTGTTATAAAGTTATAATTATATTAATAGTTATCTCTACAATTCGCAAAATAGTTTTTGAATTATTTTATTCTATCTCGAGTCTATTATAGACTACAACAATATTCTCTTGTTAATAAACTAAATTGTTTAAGAAACTTTGCGTTTTTTTGTGCTAATAAATCGATTTTTCTAAATTTTGAACATATATAATTGCAAATATATTAATATTTTAAATTAATTAAGATTTCTAAAGCTTAAATTCGATCTTAAAAAACTTATTAAAATTTGTTACATAATTAATTATCTTAGAGTTGAAAAAGTTTTTAAATTGTATAATTTTATTGCATATATAAAGTTGTCAAAAGATATATTTAACGCAAATATAAAATATTTAAAAACAAGTTATAATACGCTTTTTACAAATTATTTAATATATATCTTTAAACGTTGTCTTCTCTTCGACATTATCTAGATTTTCAACAATTAATATATTCTTTTTATTGTTTTTTTGTTTGCAAATAACAATTTTTGTATCTTTGTTTTAAAGAATTTCTAAATATTGTTTTTGTACAAGAAAATCGTAATTATAAGTATTGTTTTTTTCGAAATTAATTACAAGTTTGATCTTAATTGTTAAAAGAGAAGTTAATAATAAAGTTTTATTAGTAAGATTAATAAAGTTGCTTGTTTGCTATATCTTTAATAAACTAATTAACTACTAAATAATCTAACTAGATAAAAAAGAGTATAAAAGAATCTTATAAAACAATATTGTTGCAAAGCTTTTAACAAACTACTTAGAAAAAATTGATACTAAATCGACAAATTGCTTTATCGAACGCAAGAAATTAATAATTTTTAAAATTAATTTATTTGCAAAAAACTCTTGTTCTTTTCTCTTTCTTTTGTTTTTCTTTCTTAATAAGACTTCTATAATCTTTGTTGTTTTTATTAGATTTTAAACGCGAGAATGCAACAATTTTTCGAAAGAAAATTTGTTGTAAAATAAATCTTTGTAACTCTTTGTATTTGTAATTAAAATCTTGTGCAATAATAATATTTATTAATTAATAATATTTTAATTTGAAGTATTGCCTCTAAATTCTAATATAGAATATTTATTATTATTATTATTTTTGTTTGCGAATAGACGCTTTTTTATAGTTGTTAGATACGTATTCTTTGTTTTTATTTTATATATAACTCTAGCTATTGCTTGTTAAGACTAAATATACTTTTTTATATATTGTTTAAATATTAATTAAAAGCGATTAAACTTTATTTAGTTTTTTGTTTTATTTATATTCTTAAAGTCTAAAGTTGTAACAAAAGTACTTGTGTTTTATTATTTTAGTTCTTTATTAATTATATCGAAACAATTTATAGAATCTAGTATTGCAACAATTAACTACTAAAGACTTCAATTTAGAAAATTTAAATATAAAGAAATATTGTTAATTGTATAAACTTAAGAGAGTAACTCAAGCAATAAAATATATTAATAAATAGATTTTTGAAAAAATTAACGCAAATTTTATGTTAAAAACTATTGTAAAGATCTATAACAATAATTTGCTACTAAAGTCTTTAACAAAAGTTTGTTGCAACATTTTGATATAATTTTTTGCAATCGACGTTTTTTAATTCAAAGAAATAAGAAGTAAGATAAAGAATTTTGCAAAAATAAAAACAAAAGATAATATAATATTTATAGTCGTGTATAAAGTAATAGTAGAAAATAAGTAAACTTAACAAACTAGTAGTTCTATTTTCGACGCATTTTTTTCGACAATTAATAATAATAACGTCTTTGATAAGTTAATAAATTAAAATAGTCTTATAATTGCTATTAGATATTAGAAGATTCGCATATTAAGAAAGCTATAATTGCAAAAATAAGTAATAAATAGTTAAGAAAACAAATAGTAGAGATAAAGTTAAAAATGTCAAAATATAAAAGAAGATAAATAATTATTACGCACATTTATTACTTAACGCGATCGACAATATAATAAATAATAGATTTACTAAATAAAAAATCAATAACTTAATATAACTATTACTCTTATTTTTATAGATTAATTTACAATTATTTTGTTTGCAAAAAGAATGTTATCTTTTAACAATCGCAATTACAATATATATAGTATAGCATTAATATTAATATTAATATATAAATAGCTACAAATAATTTAATTCTTTGTTTTTGCTCTTTTAACAATAGTTTACTTAAAACGTATTAGCGTTTTAGCTTCGCAAATACTTTACTCTTTCTTAAAAGCTCTTTGTCTTATCTTTTCTCTAAATATCTCTCTATCGATTATAGCAATAACAAGAAGTCAAAAAAATGCTCTTAAATTAACAATATCTTAGAGTTAAGAACATTCTAAAGTTGTTGCGATATTAGCAATTCCAAGATCTCTACTTAGAAAGTGCTTGTTGCAAATTCTGCTAATTTAACTATTAATTAACTTAGAATTTGTTTAGTAGCAAAAGCCTTGACACTTGCTTAGTAAGAATTCAATTTTAATGTTTAAGATATGCACAAACTTTTGTAATGCTTTGCTTATATCTTTATTTGTTACTTGTTTATATTATAGTAATTTGTATAATAGAATTAAACAATTTGTAAAATTTCTACGCACAAGTTATACGTCGACAAGAACGTCTCTTGTTATACGTATAATAGTTGTAAATTGCGTTTATAAATTGCGTTTATAGATTGCGCTCGTAGATTGCGCTCGTGAATTGCGCTCGTAGAACTTAACAATATGCGAAATTAAATCTTAACAAAGCGCGTGTCAATTACGCGTTTGCGAATTTTGCTAATTGTAATCCAATCTTGCGCTTAATTATGTAGAGCAAGCACATCGACATATTAGCTAATTTGACTATTAGCTACTAATAGTACTATTAACAAGAGTTCCGGAATTGTTGATGAAAAAAACTATTTACTATTAAACAATTGTCTAATTCTTGCTTGCAAATTGATATTACTATTAACAAGTTTAGCTCTATATCTTATTAATCTTATACTATAACAAAAGTCTCTTTTTGCAATTCTCTTAATAGCACGTTCTTTGTTCGTAATTAATAACAAAAGAGATTAATACTAAACTTTAACAACTTCGAGAAAGAATTACTTGCGTTGCTTATTAAATTCAAATTTTTACTAATAAAAGAATTACTTGTTTACTAATTTATACGTATACTAAAAGCAATTACAAAAAAAAAAATCTATTTGCAAAGTCTTTGTCAAAGACTATTATCGAGAAAAAATCGACTATATTAAGAAAGTCTACAAAGAAAATAAAGTTTGTATTAATACTCGAAATTCTTTTACAATTGCGCTCAAAATCTCGAAAGAGTTTAATTAATAACAATAACAAAAATATTCAAAAAAAAATAAACAACAACAATAAAAATAGAATTTACAATAATTTTATAAAATAGATTATGCTCTTTGTAGATCTTAGACGCAATTTATTTATTAATAAGAATATTAGTGTAAAGACGCAATATAGTAACAAGACAATAAATTTCAAGCTTAAAGAGCAAAAACAACAAGTTAAAATAAGTTAACAATTTGTATAAAGCAATAGATTCTTAATTATACTAGTATTGCGAAATTAATTCTAGCAAAAATTAATAGCAAATTAAAATTAATTATAGTTTAAATCTAAAGAATCTTAAACTTAATCGCAACACAATTAGAAATTTGTAAAATTCAAAAATATTTTATAGTAGAAACTTAAACAATTTTGATATTAAAGTTATTAAGAGAATCAAAATTGTGCGAATTAATTAGTTACTAAGATTGCTTAAAAGATTGTATTTAAAAATTAGTTATTAATTTTATTGTCTAAGTTAACAACATTTAACAATTGTTTATTGTTTACTAATAATTAATTTTATAAAGTTGCGACAAAAGTTTTTATCGTAGTTAAAGTTAATGTTTTCGACAAATTGTTAATAATAACTTAACGTTACTATTTAACTTATCTATTTAACAAGATTCTTAAAAAATCGATTCAATTAGTTTTTCTTAAAATAAAATTTAATTATTCTATTTTCAAAGCAAAAGTACAAAAGATTAAAAAGTACTTTAAAGAATAAAAAATCAATATATTAAAATATATTAAAGTCTTCTTTACTTATTAAATTAAAAGTACAAAATTAAATATTAACAAATATAGAGCTAGTCTAAATATTTATAAAAATATTAAGAAAGAGCTTGCAAAAAACTTTTGCAATAAATAGTTAAAATTATTGTTTTACTTTGTCTTAAAAATAGTTGATTTTAACAATATCAATAAAGAGAGTATACAATTTATTAAATATAAATATTGTTTTTTGCGCTCTTTGTTAAAGTTTTTTACAATTTTCTTAACTTATAATAAGTTAATACTAGCAATTGTTCTAGCATTTTGCAATCTTATAGCTAATTAATAGTCTACAAATACTTTTTTTTAAATTATAACTTTTTAAAGATTAAATAAATTTTATATAAAAGATATTTTTAATTTATAATTTCGCAAATATATACAAGCTTTTTTGTTAAATATTTACAATGTTTTTTATTTAAAAATTAGTTTTGAGAGCTAAATAATAGATTTCTATTTTAAACAAAATATATCTTTCTTGATATATAGACAATTTTCGAAGATTAATTTTAATCAAGATTTCGATTTCTTTGTAAATAAAAATAGTGCTTTGTTTAAAAATAACAATAATCAATATAACAATAATTAATTGCAATTGAATAACGTAACAAATTAGAATATCTTTAACAATAATCTATACTACAAAAAGAGTAACAACAAAAAAAGAAAATATAAGAAAAATAAATAAAATATTAACGCTTTGTTAACAAACAACTATAATATTTCGACGTATAATATTTATAATAACAAGTTGTTATTTTTGCTTCTTTATTTATATTTGTATTTGTCTATAAGCTAATTAGTAAATTTCTTATATATAGATATCTCTTTGCTATATACTAGTTGTCAAAGACTTTTTATATATTATAGATAGAGTTTTATTTATTGTAGCTATTAACAAGCAATTTATTTTGCAATTATATTTAATATTTGTATCTAAATAATAAAAAGTTTTTTGCAAAAAACAAACAAAATTAAGATTAAAGCTTAACGTTTTTACAATTACTTAAAAGACTTATATTTATTGTTCGATATATTTTTTATTAATAATATTAAAACAAAACTATTTATTATTGCTTAATTTAATTTTATTTAAGATAACTTTAAGTTTTCGCGTTTCTTTATTGTTAACAAAGTAAATTGTTAATAATTTTTATATCTTTTGCAATAAAAGACTTACGTAGATGCAAATTTAAATACAATATATTTAATTTCAAAACTAGACTGATCGTCGAGTCGGGTTTCGGTTCCAACTATTGGAATCAACTCGACTCGACGATTTCAATCCTAGAAATCGACTTGAAACTCGAGTCGATTTCTATTATTTTGAAATCGACTCGACTCGACTCGAGTCGATATTCGATTTCAATATTAGGAATCGAATCGAATTGCTAAGAAATCGAAAATAACGTTATTATGTCAAGAATTACTAATTTTAGAACAAAATATTTTATTAATAAAATGCAATCTTTGCACCTATAGATCCTATAGATCTTATAGATGCATTTTATTAATAAAATGCAATATTTGCATCTATAGACCCTATAGATCTTATAGATGCAATTTATTAATAAAATGCATTATTTGCATCTATAGACTCTATAGAATCTATAGATGCGATTTAATTATTTTCTTCGTAAAAAGTAGTAATACATTACTATAATGCATTATCTTATTATAATTAAATAATTAAATATTATTAGTTATTAAATATATATTAACTATATATTAACTATTAATTAATTAATAATTATAATATAATTATTTAAATAGTCTTGGCGATTCGAGTCGATTTTTCGAGTCGAGTTTCGATTTCAACTCTAGAAATCGATTCAACTCAACTCGATTTTCGATTCCAACTTTAGAAATCGATTCGCCAAGACTTTTGGGTCGAATTGACCCAAATCGTCAAAATTCGAGTCGATTAATCGATTCGAACTCGATTAATCGACCCGACGCGATTAGTCTATTCAAAACTAAAGAAGATGCGCTAGAAATTATCAATGCAAAACTTTAAGATTGTTGTAATTTTGTTAATATATTTGTTGTTATTATTTTTACTTCGATTTCTTTTCTTTTATTTTTGTAAACGTTTGTACAATTGTACAAATTTCTTAGAAAGTTTCTTGTTAATTGTTAAGATTACTACAACATAATTACAAACAATTATTTTAAAAATATTAAAAACAAGTTTAGATATTAAAATAAGCAAAAATCAAAAATAAAATTATAGAATGCAATAGACTTAAGATTGTGAAAGTTGTTCTAGTAAATAAAAAATAGCTTGTTAAAGAGATTTATTGCTAATCTTTTATTATTGTTAATCTACAATAAAGCGATATTAACGATAGTAGCTATTTATTTGATTGTTAATATTACAAATTATTTAGTTTTTTTATCTCTACTTATTTAATATAGCTAATTATTTCTTAATCAAAAAATTGCTTATTGTTGCTTCTTTACTAATATTATTATTAATATCTTCAAAACATTTGCTCTTCTTGTCTCTTAATTTGCTCTTCTTTTTAATCTCTATCTTAAAGTGCGCTTATCTAGTATTGCTTTTAATTTCGAATGCTCTTTTTGCTAGTGCTCTCTTCGTCAATACTCTCTTTGTCAATATCTTTTTTGTTAATATCTTATTAATCAATATTTTATTTGTTAATACTCTCTTTGTTAATGCTTTTTTTGCAATCTTTTTCTTTAACTTTTCTAGTATATTTGTTAATATTCGTCAAAATAGATTGTAAGAGACTCTTAAAGTGTGTTGCAATAGTTTTATATAAAGATAGAGTCTATCTTTATCGTTTCGATTTCGATACTAAAACAAAAAAATAATTATAAATTCGAATTGAAAAAGAAGCTAAAAAAGATAAACGCAAAACTAACAAAACTAAAAGAAGAAAATAGAGAATTAGAGAAAAAGCTCGCACTATAAAAGAGAAACAACGTATAAAAAACACTAATAAATAATTATCTCGTAACTAAGATAAATTATGTTTTGTTAATATCTCTTGTTGTCTTTATCGAGGTCTTGCTTTGTTTTAATAATAACAACAAGCTAATAAATATAAACACGTTTTAATATAACAAGTTAGAAAAAAAGACAATAAATAATAAAGAGAAAACTTAAATCAAAAAGTCTATACTTATAAACAATTATATTTGATAGAATTCTCTTCTTAATTTCTAGTTGTTTGTCAAAGATTTCTTGCTCGCTATCTAGAAGCTCTTTATCGAATAATAGTTTTCTATTAATCGACTAAAATCTTTTAAGAATATCTTACTAGTAAATAGAGACTTCTCAATCGATAGCTTATTGCTTTCAAGAGAATAGATAGAAGACAACTATCTTCTTTGAATATCTAGAGACAAATTATTTGATATCTATAAGCTATATAATCTTGTAGACGAGCGCCTAAGTAGCTATACAAAACTAACTATATATAGAAAACAGATATAAGTACTACAAATGTCAAGACGCTAGACGTTATCCGTAGTATATCCGAGACTAGAGAGCAAAGACCCGAAGAGTAACCGGAGAACAAAGTCTCTCTAGTCTGGAATTGTAATATTTGCAAAAATATTTTCGATTTTATTAAATTATTTTTAAATAATATTTGTATCTTTTGTATATATATAGAAGACAAAACAATATTTTATTAAGTTTTTATTAGAATTAATTGCTAAAAAAAACAATCTTATTTATATCGATATTATAAAATTTATATCTCTAGATAATTTCGATAGTATTTGCTATATTTGTATTTAACTAGATAATAAAATTAAACGCTTAGAAATAAAATATTTTAAAAACAAGAATAAAATTAGTTTACTAATTTTCCTTTAATACTATATTGACAAATTTAGATATAGAAACAACAAATATATTTGTATTTGTATTAACAACAACAACAAATATATAAATAAAATCTTTCGAATCTAATGCAAAAAGCGCAAGATATATATTAAATTAACAATTATTATTTTTTCTAAAATAAATAAATATATTAAATATCTTAACTAAATTTTAATACAAAAAATTAGTATAATAATTAAAAATACTAACTTAATTATAAATCTCTAATTAGAAATTATTTAAACAATTAATTTATATTGCAATATTTTTTTTGTTATTAAATAATTTGTTATTTCTTTCGAAACAAATATCGAATATCTCTATAACTACAAGTATATTTAATATATTAGTTAACAAAAAGAAATATTAAGAATTTAATTAAATATTAATTAACAAAAATTTTAAAATTGTATTTGACTCTTAGTTTTAGTAAAATACCAAAAAAAAAATCTATTGTATAATAGATAACAAAAACAAGATCTAACAAATATAAAAAATTCGTTAACTAGACAATAAACAAACATTATTTAGCTCTAATATTAATTATAGTAAAACTAGTTGTTAAAACAACAATATATGCTTGTCTATAACTCTATTTATGCAATCTAATATTGCAAATATTATTAATAAATTTCTAAATTTTGTGGAAACTAAATTGAACAAACTTTTTGTAATAATATTACAACAACAATAAAGAGTTGTTTTGCTCTCAAATTATATCGAAAACTCTAATAAATTAAATTTATCTATTTTATTTAAAATTCTATCTTTTTTAGACTCTAAAAATACTGTACTTTTCAAATTATTTTTTAACTTTAAAGATAGTACTTTTTTCGACTTTATTAACTTTAATAAGTTTTCTAAAATTACTAAATTACTAAATATACTTTAAAATCTATTGTTTGTAAATCTTGATTTAATATTACAAAAATATCTAAAACTTTAATTGTATTAAAATAAATTTGCAAATTCTTTTGTTCTATTATTTAAAATTATATTATTAAAGTTATATAAGTCTAAGATTTATATTAAAACTATAGCAAATATTTATTACAAAATAAACTAGCAACTAGTTAAACAAAACAAAATCAAATTTTTAAAAGAAAACAATATTTATATTGTTTATTTAATATCTAATAAATACTATATATTTTGTAAAAGATAAATCTACAAAATTAAACAAGAAATTAATAGCAAAATTCTTTGCTATAAAGTTTATTAAATTGTTAGAGATTTTAAACAACACAAAAATCTAAACTATATTAAAATCTTTGCAATTGTAATTAAGTCTATAAATTACAAAATTATCTTTATTTTTATTGTTATTAACAACTAAAACTTAAAACAAATAGATATTGTTACTATTTTTTTTATACAAAAATATTAATAAAGAAATCTATATAAAACTGTTTTACAATTTGAAACAAAATAAAAAAAATTGTTAACTTAGAAAAGCTCTCTATAGACTTAAACAATTATTTCGAATTTTGTATAATACTTTTGTAGTATTTCTTAAAAAGTATTACTTTTGTTTATTAAATTTCGATTTAAGTATCTTTACTAATAATTTTACTATTATTGCTATCTATATAGACAATCTTTTAATTGTCGATATTAACAAAAAGTTTATCGATATTATTAAAAAAACTTTTATTAATTAATTTAAAATAACTAACTTAGATTTTAAGAAATAATATTCAAAAATCAAAATCAAATACAATTTTGCAATTCGAATTTTCTATTTAAGTTAGAAAATATATCTAAAAAAGATATTAAAAAATTACAAAATATAAGAATATAAATTAGTTGCTATCTCTATAAATATATTCAAAATATATATTGTTAATTCGAACTATATTACTAATTCAAATTATTATTATATCTATTGTTAATCGACAATTAATTCTTTTATATACACAATACTAGATATTCGATTAGATATTACTTTTGTTGTTTTAGTAATAAGCAAATATATTTTTAATTCTATCAACGCTTACTAGAAGATTGTTAAACAAATATTTTATTATTTTTGAGATACTTTTAATTTTTGTTTAATTCTTTGTAAAAATATTTGTTTTCTATTAAACTATATCGATATTAATTAAGACAAAAATTAACATATTTGTTGTTTTATCTCTAGATATATTTTTAAATCTAGAAAGTATTGCTATTAGTTAATTATTTAAATATTAATTAATTGTTGTTGTTTCTATTTACAAAGTTAAGTATATTAAGCAAATACAAATTGTTAAAAAATTTATTTAACTTTAAGTACTATTAAAGTAATTGCAATTGTTTTGTTTATTTTTATTATTATTATTTATATTTAGAGTTCTTGTTGTTGTTAAAAAAAATTCTTTAATATTCTTGATAATATATCTAGTTGCTATTGTTATTTATTGCAACAACTAGAAAGCTATAATATTTGCTAAAAACTTTACGCAATATATTTAAATTTAATTTGTTTGCAAAAAAATTACAAATAATTAGATTAAACTAAAATATATTTTTATTAAAAAAAGAATAGCTAACAAATTAATTAAAGTTCTTTTTTGTAATATATTTAAAGTATTCCGACAAGCTTTTAAACTAATTTAATAACTAAATTATTTATAATTTTAAATATAAATACTAGATTTAGTTATTTAAACAACTTGCAATTAGATAGTTGCTATATTTATTGTTGTTAATCTTTGTATTATTTATTTAAATTTGTATTTATTGCTTTTTTTGTTTTACTAGTAAAATTATTAAATATTATCGACAATATCTATATAGTTTTCTGTTAGAATTTTGTCTCTCATATATTTTTTAAATTTTAAAAAATCTCGAATTTGTAAATATATATACGTCTATATATAAATTGCTAACAAAAAACTTTTATATACTTTTTTTATTTTTGCTAGAAAAACGCTTAAGACTTAGAAATTTTAAAATAAATTTCGAATTTAATAAAATATAAAACATAATTTATATAGAAACTAATTTCTGAATTTAAATCAAATAGAAGTATCGAGATATTGTAATCGATTTAATCTAGTATTAATACTATTTAATTCGATACTATTCGATTCGATATTATATAATTGATTCGAATAGCTTTAATCAATATATATAGATAAGCTTTGCTCTAGCTTCTATATAGAAACTAAGCATTCTACTATCTATTATTTTGACAAGTCTAATATTAGTTAAATCTATACATAATTAATATATTGTCAAAGTCTTAAATAACAACATAAGTATTTGTATATATAGTAAAACAATAGAAAAGATAAAAGATAAAATAAATATAAAATAAATATAAAATAAGTTTATTTTGCAATAAAAATATATATCGAAAAGAGTTGCAAATTCTTAATTGTAATAATTGTTTTATATAAGTTTGATATATATTTAATATTAATCTAGCTTATATAATATATTTTGTATTGTTTGTATATTAATAGATAATTGTATTAACAATATATTTATATCTATACAAAATATAAGTTTAATTTAAACAAAATTTATAGAAACTAAATTTCGATTTTGTAAAGTAGTTTGTATTTTGTTATTTTTTAAATCTAATTTAAAATTTCAAAACACTAAATTAGTATAAGTTAGATATATATAAAATATAAAAGAGATATATATTTTTTCTCGAAATAGTATATATTTGTAGAAATATTTTTAATATTTAAATTTGCAATTATATATATTTAATTTATATATTATATATAAACAATTAAAATATTTGTTTATTTACTCTAGTATAATATATTCTTAAATAATAATATAGCTTAATTTTAATCTTAATTTAATATATATTAAATATAAATAAAACTACAACTATATATACAAATAATTAACAATTAAAAGCAATAAAAGTTATTTTATATATTTGATTAGTTAATACTATTATACAATTATATTTGTTAATATTTAGTATATATAAAGTTCCAACTAAATTTATACAATTTCTATATTTAAGTTAAAGAAGAAGATTTAAGTTTTAAAATTTAATATATTTAATAATATTTAGTATATATTAAACTTAAATTATATTTATATATAGATTGTCTATTATTATTTGTAATTTTAACAATAGATATTACTAATACTTAGTATAAACTAGATTATAGCAAAAAGTTTTTTTTTACTAGATTTGCTATCAATTTAATTATATTTTATATATGCTAAATATAGATTTAGTATAGATTTAATATAGAATTGTACTATAGTTGAACACTTATACTTAATTACAAAATTCGAATTCGAATTAGAGAAAGATTTTTAAGTATATAATCAATATATACTAGACAAAAATGTTGTATATACTATTTTTATTGTAATAATATCTTAAAGAAAACAAATTTTGCGCATTTGTAATCCTAAAATTGTTATAATATATTTTAAAATTAGCGAACTTAATTGCAACAATATTTATGCTAGATATATACTAAGATAATAGAAGCAATAAAATTAGAGAACATACTAGACTTATACTATAAATTTGTTAATAAAATCAAAAATATATACTACAATAATACAGATATATACTACAATAATACAAATATATAGAAAAAATAAAGATAGAAAATACAATAATTGTATTTTAATTTTACAAAATACGCTAGAGACTTAATGCACGATTTGTGCAATTTTATTTATTTTTAATATATACTATATAGAACAATACTATATCTGTATTTGAATCGTATTTTGTATAGATATATCGAAATTGCGCATTTAAAATCAAGCTAATAGTTTTTGTTTTAATAGCTATCGACTATATTAAATATATGTCTAGCTTATTTTAAGTTTTAGAATTTGCACAAAATTATTTTTATTCGATATAATAAAATAATCAATTTATATATCTAGTTATAGTATATGCTAGATATATACAATTTGTTTTTGATACGTTTTTAAAATTTCAATCTTTTTGTTTAATTTAGTATAATATATATTAAGTATAGACTTAATATAAACAAAACTTATCTCGAATGCAAATTTTTTACTCGAAATAAACTCTAAAATAATTAGTTTATAGATTTAGTATATATTTCATGTATACAACTTAAAATAAGAGCTTTTTTTTAAACTTATAATTTTCTTGCTTTATTTAGTACAACTTATATTGAATATAGACTAAACTTAGATAGAATTTATCTTAAATAGAAATTCTTATTCGAAATAAGCTTGTTTCGAGTGGAAAATCTGCATCTGGAATAAGCTATATGCTTGTACGTTCGAAATATTGTTTATTAATTTTTTTTATATTAATTTTTTATTTAATTTTTTATTGTTTTTCTTTAATTTCTTAATTTTCTTTTTTTGTTTTTTTAATTTCGTTGTTATTTTCTTTATTTTATTCTTTAATTCTTGTACTTTAATTTTTAATTTATTGTTCTCTTTTATTGCTTTAGAGAGTAAAATAATATTAAGAGTATTTGTATTTGCGTAAGACTTTTGCAATATATATACAATATAAGATTTTTTTGCAATCTATTTTAAAAAGATAACAAGAAAAAAGCATTTGTAGTTGTAGTAACAACGTCTAAACTAGATACAAAATAGATATTAAATATATTAATAACTTTTTTGACAAAAAGATATTTAAGTATCGAAAACACTAGCAAACGAATATATTTTAATATAACAATTAATAAAAACAACAAATTAAACAATAACAAAAACAAATGTTTTGCAATTATTATTTTAATTATTATAGCAAAAATGCAATAAACAAAAAGATAATAATATAACAAAGAAGAATTGTTAATTTGTTGATAGTAATTAAATAAGCAATTTTAAGCGTAAGAACTACGCTATTATAGTTTAGCAATCTAGTAGAACAATAGAAAATATTGTAGCTATAAAGATTTTTGTAATCGAAATGTTAAAATAATTTTTAAATCTATAAGTTTATTAACTTTTGCAATATTATTTGCGAATCTTGTTTATTTTAATATTTTAATTTGTTTCTAATATCTTTAACATAATTATAGAACTTTGAATTATATAAATTTTCTCGCTTGAATTTTTGTTTAACAAGAGATTTTTATAACTTTATTAATGTTTACGAGAGTAATAGATATTAAAGTAAAAGATATAGAGTCTAATTCGCAAAGATATAGGAATTTAAAATTAAAGTTAATTGATAAAAATTAATTGTTGTATTGATTTTGTTAACTATAGTTTTTATACTTTTTTTTAACATTTTCTCTATAGATATTTGTTTTGCTAGTTTAATCTCTAGTTTTTTTTCTTTTTTTTTTCAAGTTTTTTATAGAGCTTTTAATTGTTATTTGTTAATTAATTTACTCTCTTTTGAAGATCTCTTATATTTTTTCTTGATATTAAGAATTGCTCTATTAATTTGAAATCAATAATGTTGTTGTGTATTTGCGTAAATTTTTCGCAATTAATAAAAAAATGTTAATATTAAGATCTTAAACAATATACTTTAATATTAATAAAAAACAAACATTAATTAACAAAAAATTTCAATTCTTTATATACGTAAAACAAGAGACAATACTTTAGAAATACTTTAATATATAAGCAAGCTTAAATATTATTTCAAGTAGAAATATAAAATCTAATCAAAAAAACAAGTTTTTTTTTTTTTAAGATTATTGCTATATTTACTAGACAAGAGCATATAGCTTATCCCGAGTACAGATTTCCCACCCAAAACAAGCTTATTCTAGATAGGAATTCTTACTCAAGATAAGCTCTATTTATACTTAGTCTATGTTTAATATAGAATGTACTAAATAAAACGAAGATTATAAGTTTAAAAAGACGCTTCTATTGCAAGTTGTATACATCAAATATATACTAAATCTATAATCTTATTATCGCAAAACTTATTTTGAGTAAGAAATTTGTATCTAGAATAAGTTTCGTTTATATCGAATCTATACTCTACGTATATTGTACTAAATTAAGCAAAAAGATTAAAAATTTAAAAACGTGTTAAAAAGAAGATGTATACATCTAGTATATACTAGACATATAAATTGATTATTTTAATATATTAAGTAATTATAATTTTGTTCGATTTCTAAGACTTAAAATAAGCTAAATATATGCTTAATATAATTTATAATTGTTAAAAGAAAAACTATTATCTCGATTTTAAACGCGCAATTTCGACGCGTTTATACAAGATACAATTTAAATATAGATTTAACATTGCTATAATATATATCAAAAATAAATAAGATTGCGCAAGTTGCGCGTTAAGTTTTTAGCGTATTTTGCAAAATTAAAGTACAATTGTTGCATTTTTTATCTTTATCTTTTTTAATTATTTGCATTATTGTAGTATATACTTTTGATTTTATTAACAAATTTATAATATAAGTTTAGCATATTCTTTAATTTTATTGCTTCTATTATTTTAGCATATATTTAGCATAAATGTTGTCGCAATTTAGTTTGTTAATCTTAGAGTATATTATAACAATTCTAGTGTAACAAATGCGCAAAACTCGTCTTTTCTAAAATATTATTATAGTAAATATAGCATATGCGACGCTTTCGTCTAGTATATATTGATTATATACTTAAGAATCTTTCTTTAATTCGAATCTTAATTTTGTAATTAAATATAAGTGTCTAGCTATAGTACAATTTTATATTAAATATATATTGAGTCTATATTTAGCGCATATAAGATTCAATTAAATAGATAATAAATCTAGTAAAAAGACATTTTTTGTCGCAATTTAACTTATACTAAGTATCAACAATATCTACTATTAAATTTTCGAAAAATAATAGATAATCTACATATAGATTTGATCTAAATTCAATATATATTAAATATTATTAATTGTGTTAAATTCTAAAACTTAAATTGTCTTCTTTAATACAAATATGTAAGTTATATAAATCTAGTTGCAACTTTATATATGCTAAGCATTAGCAAATGTAATTGTACAATAGTGTTAACTAATTAAATATATAGAATAACTTTTATTGCTTTTAATTGTCAATTATTTATATATATAGTTGTAGTTTTATTTATACTTAATATATATTAAGTTAAAATTGAAATCAAACTATATTGTTATTAAAGAACATATTATACTAAAGCAAATAAACAAATATCTTGATTAATTATATATAACGCATACGTTAAGCATATACAATTGCAAATCTAGATACAAAAAATATTTTTTCAAATATGTGTTATCTCAAAAAGAAATATATATCTTTTTTATATTTAATATATATCTAGCTTATACTAATTTAGTGCTATAAAGCTTTAAATTAGATTTAAAGAATAGCAAGATACAAATTATTTTACAAAGTTAAAATATAACTTTTATATATTTTGTCTAAACTAAATTTATGTTTTGTATAAATACAAATATATAATCAATACAATTGTCTATTAATATGCAAACAATATAAAATATATTGCGTAAACTAAATTAATATTAAATATATATTAAGCTTATATAGAATAATTGTTATAATCAAGAATTTGCGATTATTTTATATATATATTTTTATCGCGAGATAAACTTATTTTATGCTTGTTATATACTTAATTTATTCTTTATTTTCTTTGTTTTTATACTATATATATAAATGCTTATTTTGTAATTTAAGACTTCGACAACGCATTAATTACGCATAGACTTAACTAATGTTAAATCTACACTAATACGAGTTTTAAAATTATTAATCAATTATTATTTGTTGTTTTTTTTCGAATATTTGTCTCTTAATTTAAAAAATGTTTGCAAGAAGTATACTTTTAACTTAGTTTTAAAATATACTAAACTTACGCTAACTTACTCTTAGCGCTATACTAGTACTTTAATTAAAAAGCTTCTTCTTGTATATTTTATTATACTAGTTTATACTTAATATATACTTAAACTATACGCAAATTAATATATTTATTATAGATATTAAATCTTCGAATAGATTATTTAATTATATTTTAAATCTAGTTTATACTAAATATATGCTAGCATCAAAGAAGCGTAAAGAAACAAAAAAATCTCGTAATAATAATGCGTTCAAAATTTCGAAAATCTTTAAAAATTTATATTTTATTTATATTTAATATATGCGTAGTTGATAAAAAAAAGTTGCTTATAATAAAAAAAAGTCAAATACAATAATCGATTTTAGTAAAAGAATCTAAAACTCGTATATATTATACTTATGCTTACTATATATATAAAAGAGAATTATAATGTTTTTTTTAATTCGAATAAGAACAAGTTTTATTTGCTAATTTATTATATTAAAACTATACTAATTTTATGCTTAACAAATATCTACGTTCTAACTAATATCTTAATAGCGAAAAAGAATAAAATATTATCTACAATTTTATATTACGTTTATAATACATCTATACTAAGTTTATACATAGCTAATTCTTTTTTAAATAATTTTATCTTTGTTAATAACAAAAATTAGTGCAATTATTTTTTTATTTATACTAAAATTATACTAAGTCTATATTTAACTAATAAAATTGTTGCGAAAACTATTGTTACGTCTACAATTAAAAAAGACAAAGATTAGATTATTTTTTATTGTATATATTAAATATATATTAAGCATAAATTAAAACAAATTAACAACAAGAAACTTTTAAGATTGTTTAATTAAATCTTAGACTTAGTATATGTTATATATAATACTTTAATTTGTTTTAATTAATTGTGTGCTTTCGATTGTATCTAATATATGCAATATAGACAATTAAATACTTGTCTTTTTAACTTCGATCTAACAAAGTAGATTAATATTTATTATATGCTTTGCTTCTATATAATTGCTACAACAATTATATTTTAATAAAAAAAAATTTTTGCAAATCAATTTGAAATAAAGTACAATCTATATTTAATATAAAATCTCTCTATACTTTCTTTAATTTTAAATTAAGATTTCTTTTTTAACTATATTTAAATATATATTAAGTTTATATTTTGTCTACGTTTGTTATATATTTATTTTATTTGCTATTTTAATCTTGTATTTACTTTTTTTATTTTAGATATTATTCTTTATAAAATAAAACTAAATAAACAGTTATAATAGCTTGTTGCATTGTTGTACTTGTTAATTTTACAAATAATACAAATATCTTATATATAATTTTGTTTTCAATTGTTTTTTTTTAATTTTGAATCTTTTAATAAAGTAATAAATCTTTTTTCAAATTAATACTTAATATAAATTCGATATATACTAGATTTATGCGTAGTCTTTCGAATTTAAACAAAAGCTCTTAAACTACTAATATTATACAATATTTATAAAACAAAGATATATATTTATAAATTAGTTTATCTTTGTTGTTGTTTTAATTGCTTAATAGATGTTGTTAATTTGCTTGTAATAAAATTACATTTAAAATATTCTTTATATTGCTAGTAATATTAAATTTCTTTAACTTAACAACTTCTTTTATTAATTTTTTCTCTTTCTTTTGTAGAAGTTTGTTACGTTTTTGACGCATACGTTGCATGCGCTATTTTCGCACTTAATTTTTAATTTGATATTTCAATAATATTGCTCTATATTCTTTGTTCGATTTTGATATGTTATTTATAAAGTTTGAGTCTAATTTATGTTTATTCGAGTTAAACAACAATATATATCGAATTAATGTTTGGCGTTTGTCTCTTCTAAATAATGTCTCTACATATTGTTGTATTAAAGAAAACGTTTTAAAATCTTTATCAAATATATATTAAATCGATATTTGACATTTATCTCTTTTAAATAATATCTTTGCATATTGTTGTATTAAAGAAGACATTTTAGAATCTTTATTTAACATATATTAAGTTAATGCTTGGCGTTTATCTTTTCTAGATAATATCTCTATATATTGTTATATTAAAGAAGACATTTTAGAATCTTTATTTAATATATATCGAGTCGATATTTGACGTCGATTTTTTATTAAATAAGTAATTCTTAAGTTGCAACTTTAAGATGTGTAAAAAATCTTGCTATCAAATTTAGATATTATGTTTGTGCTAGATTTATACTTAGAATTAAGTCTATTAAAAAAGAGTGTTATATAAGAATTTTTTAAATTAAAAGAAAGATATAGATATTGTTAACAACGCTTTGCAATTTTTCGATCTTTTTTATCTATAATTTAATTAATTATTAAGTTAAATTAAATATAAACTAATTGTATATATTTTTTTTAACTAGTTGAGCGACAATACAATTAAATTTACTACAATTGCGTCAAGTAAATAAAATATCTTTTTTTGTTTCAAAATTGTTCTTTTCAAATATCTTAATAGCGTGTTTTCTTATTCTAGCATATAATTAGTATAAATATAGCTTAGAACAAATATAGATTCTATTTAAATATAGAAACAAGTAATAATAGCTTTTGTTTTACAAACTTATTATTTTAAAAGTAATTGCTTTCTTCTATATTAATATAATTGCGAACTAGCGTCTATTAATGCAAAGAAATCTTTAATTTCTCTTTATATAATTTGACAAGAATTTATTTTGTCTTTCGATATTTAATTTATATTTTAAGCTTAAAATATAATATATTTTTATTGTCTATACATTATAATAGTTTGTTAACAATCTTGATTTTTCAAAGTTAATTAATAAAATAAGTTGTTAAATAATTAAAATAACGTTTTTAAAAGTTACGCTTAGAATATATTCGATAAAAGACTAATATATATTTGAGATATTCGAATTACTCTTAAGAGTTGTTAAAATTGTAAAAATATTTTTTAAATTTTAGACAAAACATTAGTAACATTTATATAATTTTAGTATATATTAAGCATACTTTAAGCTTGTTTTTTGTCTATATTTATTATAAAAGTTCGCAATTCTTTGTTTTTATAATTAATATAAGAAATTTAAATAGTTTGACAAACAACTTCTTTTAACGCTTCAAATATTTTAATAAATATTATATAATAATCTTCGATAGTCTTTACATTGATTTACGCATAGTAGTAGATATTAATTTCTATTATAATTTGAGCGTATACTTAATATATATTGTGTATATATTAAATTTACAATAATAATTTTCGTTTTAATCTAAGATATTGTACAAATTTGTTTTGTTTTAAATCTATTTAAATACAAAATTTATTTTAAGACATAATTAATTTATAAAGATCTTAGTTTAAGCATAAATACAATATACAACAATATATTGTTAAAAATTTCTATTAAGATAAATAATATTTTTAATTTATTGTTTTTTTGAAGAACACAATTAATTAAAAGCAAATTCTTGCTTAGCTTCTATAGATTATAAGCTAGATTTATACAATACTTAAACTAAATATAAATTAATCTTTTAAAATTATTTTGATAAAAAACTTCTTAAATTTTTGTTTGCAAATTAATATTGCTATACAATCTTTTATATTAAGATTATTGTATATATAACGCAAAGCAATCTTGTTATATTCTGCATATAAATTAAATATAATAGAAGAAATAACAAAGCGTTTTGCAAAATATTTAACGCAAATAACGTATATACTAAATATAAACTTAGCTTATGCGTTGTCAAAGATAATAGATTTTGTTATTTAATTATTGCGATTACGTTGTCGACAATTTCTCAAAACATTTTGATAAAATATAATAAATAATAAGTATAATTTTTGCGTACAATTAGTATAAAAAATAGAAATTGTTTTTAATTAACAAAAATATAGATATTTAATTGCGCATCGCATATATTAGTCTTGATTTTGTTATTTCTCTAAAAATAATCAAATTCTATATATGTTTAATATATACTAAACTTGTATCAAAATAAAACTAACTATAAATAAAGCTTCTAGAAGCTAGATATTTAATAAAGATGCAATTTTTTGTGCGTTGTTGTAACTTGTAATCTATTAAAACGCAAAAATAATTAATATCGATATATATTAAATTTGCGTTAATAATTTAATTTGTGTACTATAATTTTATATTAAAAAATAAAAAGTATTTAATTTAATAAATTTATAAAATTAGTTTACAAACAATATAAATAAAGTAAAAGTTTATTTTATAAATCTTTTATATAGCAAGTTTTTAATTCTTGTATACGCGAGTTATAGATTCGAAATATATATAATGTATATATTATTTTTGTTATTTTTTAAGAAATTTATAATATTAGATCTCTATGCGATATTTTAATTGCACGTTGACATTTATTATATATATCAATTAAATAAAGTATTGTCGAAAATTGTTAATACTTTTAAGTTTAACTTTATTGTATATTAAATATATGCGTAGTATATTTAAATGCGCGTGTTCGCAATACTTGATTTCGAAATATTTGAAACTTTAATATTAAATCTTGTTTGCTTTGTTTTTCTTTTTAGTTTCTAAAAATAAAAAAACAATTTAAATAATTTTAAAGTTAATTGCGATAACAAAAAATTAAATCTAGTCTTAATATAAATTAAAATTATATTTTACTTAAGTTAAATATATATTAAACATATATTTGTTAATTAATACTTTAATAAAGATATTAATTAAGATCTCGACTAATATTGTGCTTTTCTTATATATAAAATAAAGAATCTTCTTTGAATACGTATATAAATATACTAAAATATTGTAATAATTTTGCACTTTTAATACAACTATTTGATTGCGTTCTTCGAAGATAATTGCAATTCTATTAACATTAATAAAGCTCTATATATAATAAATATTAACTTAATATATAATAAATATAAAGCGTAAAAGAGAATCTATTTTTTTGAGTTTTATAAGCAATAGTTTGTTAAAACTATTAAGATTTTGATTGTTTAATATATTTTAATTTTTTTGATTGTTTATAGAAGCATTTTTGTTAATATTTTAATTATTTAATGTTGCATTCGATTTAATAATATTAATATTGTTAAGATTCGAAGTTTGCTTATATATTTAGCAAATGTTTAATATATAATAAGCATATAGTAAATTTTAATTTTATTTATTTATTGCAAAATCGTTTGTTAATTTTAATTTGCAAGATTCTTAAACGTAAAAAAATTCTTTTTGTCAAAAAATATAAAGATTTCGAAGACGAAAAAATTAATAATACTATCGAAAAACATATTGTTATTAAGATTTAAATTAAATATAAACTAAGTTTAAATATAATATATATGCAAAACAAGTAATTGAATTGCGCAAATATAAAACTATATTAAGCTTATGCTACATCTAAAAGTAATTTATGCTATAACAAAATATAATTTCGCAATACGTAAATCTTGTTTTTAAACTTAATTAATTGCGCGTTATAGATCTTACACAACTTTAAGAATGTCATAAATATAAAAAATTAAATTTATGTCTAGCATATACTAGAAAGAAGCAAAATTTTAGAAGTTGATTTTTAGTTAACATTAAATAAAAAGGTTTGTATTCTATATAAGCTATATATATATTAAGTTTGCATCTTGATTGCGAACAAAGATCGCAATTAATTTCTTGTAATTCGAAATAATTATGCTAAACATAAGCTAAGCATCGACAAAGTTCACTTTGAGTAAAAATTCTTATTTGAGATAAGCTCGTCTCGAATGCGATTTCTACATTCGAGATAAGCTGCAACCCAACTAAAACAATAATAAAGAAATTAGATAAAAATTGTTTTTAATTTGATAACTTTTAGATTTCTTTTTGCGAAAAGTTTTTAATAGCTAAAGAGCAAATACTAAATTTAGTTATCGATATAATTGTTTGCTAATAGCTACAATATATAAGAATTTACTAAAAGAAATAAAGAATCTTTAATAAATAGTTAGAAAGCAACAAAATATCTATTTACAATAAAGAATATTTTTAAGATCTAAATTGTTGTAAAAATATTATATATTAATATTTTGTAGCTTTTCTTTTATATATATTATATCAATTATCGATTTTATTTTTAGTAAAAAGTCTAGTATATAGTAAATTATTATTGTATTTGTTTTTTTTTGTAGTTGATTTCTAAATTTAATTAATTATTGTTATAATACTTTTTGTTTATATTAAACAAAGTAGCATCTTTATTAAACAAAATAGCATCTTTATTAAATAAAAAGTTAAATTTTTGATTAAGATTGATTTGTAAACTTTGCTTATAAATAGATAATTAAGTTGTTTATCTAAAATAGAAGTCTATATTTTGATTTTCGAACTCTCTCTTTAAATAAAAAATATTATAAATACGTCTAGGGCTTTCTACTAATTAAAACAACAATTGTACAACAGTTGTACGTCGATTGAACATTAGAAATCTAGATATTTTATGATTGTTCAACGATTGTTCAACGATTTAACATTAGAAATTTAGATAAATATAGTTAAACAACGATTGTTCAATGGTTTAACACTAGAAATTTAGATGAATATAGTTGAACAACGGTTGAACAACGATTGAACGATGGTTGTTCAACAAATAGATGCCTATAGATGCTAATTTTTATATTTTTTTTTTAAAAAAAATTGAAGAGTAAAAAATTAGTTTTTCTACGGTTGAACAACGGTTGCACAACGGTTGTTCAACGGATAGATGCCTATAGATGCTAATTTTGATATGGAAAATTTAAAAAAATTTAAATTTATTTTCTAAGTCTCGAAGCTAGCTCAATCGAGGTTTTAAGTCTTGGCATGTCGAATAGTAAAATATTTAAATTGTTGATTCGTTAATACGTTAAGTTGTTAAGACGTTTTTCTATTAATTCTATTAATAGTTTAGAGTTTAAACTTAAATTTAAAGTTTTAATTTATCTCGAGAAGTCTCTATTTTGATTACTATCAATACTATCAAGTTATAAATAGAAAAATCACGTGATTTACGAAAAACATATACGCGTAAGTGATCTCCCTATCTATACCCCTCTTATATATCTCTCTACTAGATAGTCTAGTACTTAGAGAGTCTAATTAATTATAATTTTTTTCGATTTAATAAATTTTCTAATTAATCGTTGAACAATCGCTGTTCAACCCTAAAATCTATTTTTGTGGTTATTGGTTGTTGGGGAAGTCAACCGTTAAACAACTAAAATTTAGAATTTTCTAGTTGTTAATCGATTGGAAAACGGTTTTCCGTCGGTTTTAGGATGGTTTTCTAACAGTTTTCTGTCAATTTTTTGACAATTTTTCGACGATTGTACAACGATTGTACAACGATTGAATTTTTTACTAGTCTAACTATATAGTATTTAGAAAAAGAGTTTTGTTATATTTTGTATAGATTGACTATCGAGTCGAATTTCAATTCCAACTATTGAAATCGACCCAATCCAACAATTTTAATATTAGAAATCGACCCAAAATCCGATCAAGTTAATACTATTTTGAAATCGATTCAACTCGATTCGAGTCGATATTCGATTTCAATATTTGGAATCGAATCGAATTGTTAAGAAATCGAAAATAACGTTATTATATCAAGAATTACTAAAAATAGTATAAAATAAATTTAGATTTAGATTTATTATTATTATAGATAATGTATTATAGTAATATATTATAGTAATGCTATTATAGATAGATATTTCTAATATAATTATTAATTAAATGCAATAAATTAACTATTTCTATTAAATTATTACTAAAAATAATAGAATTTATTAAAAATAATAATTCGAATCG
>JAABUS010001696.1_pt1 | contig 46196 bp, 42 predicted proteins | sample 5560161 | NCBI WGS metagenome assembly JAABUS01 (sample SAMN10711885, study PRJNA513376) | rock metagenome | isolation source: Antarctica rocks | place: Antarctica: Victoria Land, Trio Nunatak nord | collected 2016-01-04 | reverse complement strand
GCATCACGTCTATTAGCGATTATGACGTCGAAATATGATGAAATAATCAAAAAAGCTACTTAGTCAAATTTCGCAAACTGCAAAACGCTGCATTACGAAAAATTCTGAGTGCATTTCAAACATCATCGATAGATGCTATGCAAATAAAAGCAGAAATTTCGTCGATGAAGATGCAATTAGATCAAAAGTGCAAGAACTATGCAATTCAAATAGTTGAGTTATCGAAAAAACACTTTATCAGAAAAAGAACGTCTATTTTGTACTCATCTCAATACTCTATCGAATTGAACCTAGATCTGAACGCATCGAAATATCTGAACTGAAACAAGATGAAGAAGAACTTATCTTGAAAAGTCAAGAAGTGCAAAGACAGACTCACACAGATATATTGAATATTGAACAAAGTGCAAAAAACATTGAATTCAATAAAAGAAATTGAAATTTCTCACTTCAAGAAATCGTGAGATCAAGAAATCAAGCATTTAGCAAGAATTCAAATCGAATTTGCAAAAAGCGAAACTTGCGAAATGATCAATTCACACTACAGGAAATTAGAAAGAATTATCAAAAAGGCGAAAAACATAGTAATGTATATCAACGCATTGCAAATTCAAAAAAAGATAGCAAAGGTTGAAATAGAAACTGAAACAACAGTAATATTTACGCATGAATTCGTCAGATACAGCAAAGCGACAAGCATTTATGACAAAATAATCACAACGAAAGCGAAACTGCAAGCTATTAGTGATGCAATTGCAATATGCAGCGAAAAAGCACTTAAAAACAGCGAAATTTGAGTGTACATGAACAGTCAAATGACTTTGCAAAGACTAAACACAAAGAGCAACGTCAATGCAAAGTTATTCGATGACATATGACAAAACTTGATCAATTTACATCAGAATCAGTGTCAAATTCGCATACAGTGAATATTGAGTTGCAAGAGCATTATTGAGAACGAAAAAGCAGATCAATTGATCAAAAGCGCTGCTCAAGAATTATAAGTTATCGATAACATGAAAGCAATCATCATAAGCTTCGTCAAAAAGCAAATTTGCAAAGAGACGAAATTACAATGATTAAATGTCTGAAAAAACAGCATCAAGAAGGAAAATCAGTATCAAAAGCACATATTGAATGTGAATTTAAGTCATAAATCATTAAAAGAGATGAGAAAAATCGATAGACTAACGTTTTCAATCTTTATTCAGCTGAAAATGAAACATGACTATTTCAAAAGCTATTTGCATCAATTATCAAAGAATAATTTGAACAAATGCTATGAAATATGCAACGCAAGACAAACGTTGAAGCATTTACTGCTGAACTGCAGACATTATAGAGCAGAGCAGATAAAGCTTAAGAAAAAAGCTCAGCTCAAAAACACAGACACTATATTGACACTGTTCATCATCAAAATTGAAAGAATTGCAACACTAGAGTATTTGAAAAATACTCGAATTGCAACAAGAAAATGACTATTAGAAACGAAAGAGTAGAACGTGAAGAGTGCAAAGAAACAAAGAAAAACGAAAGTATGAGAGCGAGAGTTGAGAGAGAGCGCTTGTATGTGCAAACTATCGATGTGATTGATCAATGAGAAGATATAAAGCAGCGACTTTGATCAGATTACATGTAACTTAGCATACATACAGCGTCTAGACAATGTCATAGTCATAGACTGCATGCACTTAATGAAGAAATATAAAAAAAAAATATGATTCTTTGCATCTTGACAATCATTTTGTCTTTCGTCTTTTGCAAGTGCTCATCAAAGTCTTTTCAGTTGACTTTTTGCAGATTGTATGATGCATTCAGCAAATTTTCGATCAACTTCACTTTTTTCATAACTATTGTAAATAAAATTACTTCATGATTGAATTCTGTGTTTGTATTCTCATTTATATGTCAATTCTTGATGTGATTGCACATATTCTTTGATGCAAATGCTAAATCAAGTATTGAGCTTAACTGACTTGAATAGCTGTGATATGTGTTTATATCAGAAGTGTTAATCAGATTGTACTTATATAAATTTACTCACTTTATTAATGCTTTCGTTCTAATAGAATTTGAAATTTTTGTGTTTCATCAACTATGATGTGCATTAAAGTCTTTGATGATAATAACTTTTTGCTCAGAATTTAGCATAACTTTTGCTAATTCTCGCTCAATTGTATATAATTGCTTGTTATCTGCATTTTGTAACTTTTCATTGTAAATATTGAACAATAAAATTTCTCTCTGAATTTTATTGTTTGCTATTGATATCGCTTGCATATCTTCGCTATTGACTATGTCTGATCTTGATGTGCATGTAAATTTCTTTGCGTTTTTCGCAACAAATATCAATATTCTGACACAAGTATTCTGAACATTTGATTTGATGCAAATAAATAATGAATGCAAAATTGTTATATTTTCGTCTTTCATTCATGATTCTTGTAGTATAATAATATCTGTCTTGTTTTTTGCAAATTTCATGCATGCATGCATAATTTGCGTTGATCTTGCACAATTGTGTTGTAGAATTTGAATATTCAACGTGTTTGCAAAGCTTTTGTCATTTGCGTTGTTTTGTGACATTTCAACTACACTACTTATTACAATTTCGTGACTAGATGATCTTTTTGTGAGCTAATAGACTGAGCTGCCTGATATGTTTTGCACATTGCGCTATTTGCGAAGTGTGCATTTTGACAGTTGCAACATCTAGAAATCATGTGATTGCATGATTGCTTATCTTCACACGTAGATAATTGATATTTATGCTTTCATGTCAGATGATTTCGTTCACAAAACAAGCATCTTGATGATTTATTGCACTTGTTTTGCAAATGTTTGAATGTTTGACATCTTTGACACTGATCGCTTAATCAATAATCTCAATATTCGACTGTTTGATATGTTGATCTCGCTGCTAGAACTCATTTTTTCAGATGTTTTTGTGCTTCAACTTTGATTTTGAACGTCAATATCGTTGAAGCAGATTTCTTTTAATAATAACATTGAGCTTTTAATAGTTAACGCAGAATCATAGATCTTTATTTGCTTTTAGAGCAAACAGAACGAGTGAGAAATACAAAGCTTTGCTAAAAGTTATAAATTCTTTGAAAAGATTCTCGTTCAAATATTTCTTTACTTTCTCATTCATAATTTGTAAAGAGTGACAGTGACAGATTTTAGTGCTTTTAGCGATTAATATTTTGAATATTCATTTAATCTCATGTTTTAGATTTGCGTCACTTTTAGCTGAGACATATTTATAAAAGCATCAATATTTTCAACATTCTCAACATCTTTAGCATTCTCATGAGCGCAGTATGCGCCTTTATTGTTTGATTCAATAAACATGACTATTTTAACATTTGTAGCATTGATAAGTAGTTGCAACGTTGAATAATTAATGATTGATTTGACTATCTAAATAATAGCTATTTAATATATACGTTGAGAAAGTCAATGAGAAAGTCAATGAGAAAGTTAATGAGAAAGTTAATGAGAAAGTTAATGAATAAACTAGAGAGGTAGAGAGTCATGTAGAATGATTGATAAAGTCATGTTTGAAGCTTGATAGAGAACAAATTTGATTCTTGATTGCAAAGCAATTTGAAGCTTGGTGAGAAGTCATGTAGAAAGTTATGTAGAAAGTCATAAAGAAAGTCATGTAAAGAGTCATGTAGAGAGTCATTTAGTAAAAAGATCAGTAGATGACTCAATCAAAAAATCAGTAGAAAGCTTACTAGTAGAAAGATTAATAGAAAGATCAATCAAAAGATCAGTAGAAAGCTCACTAAATGACTTGATCGAAAGATCAGTAGAAAGCTTACTAGTAGAAAAATCAATAGAAAGATCGATCAAAAGATCAGTAGAAAGCTCACTAGATAACTTGATTGAAAGATCAGTAGAAAGGTCAGCGAAAGTGCTTGATAGAGAAACATGAAGAGTGCTTGATAGAAAGTCATGTAGAAAGTCATGTAGAAAGCATTGTTTGATTCATGTTATACGCTCGATCAACACGTATTTTGAAGCATGTAGAATGTTTGATAAAGTGTTTGATAAAAAGCTCAGTTGATAGCTCAATAGATAACTCAGTAGAAAGATTGATAGAAAGATCAATAGAAAGATTAATAGAAAGATTAATTGAAAGATCAGTAAAAAGCTCACTAGATGACTCGATTGAAAGATCAGTAGAAAGCTCACTAAATGACTTGATCAAAAGATCAGTAGAAAGCTCACTAGATAACTCGATCAAAAGATCAGTAGAAAGATCAGTAAAAAGCTCAGTAAAAAGCATTGTTTGAAGCATTGTTTGATGTGTTTTATGCACTTGATCAACGCATTTGATAAAGTGTTTGATAAAGCATTTGATAGAAAGTTTGATAGAAAGTAGAGTGATGAGTAAATGAGTGAGTAGATAAACGAGTAGAATGAAAAGTAGATGAGTGAGTAGAGTAATGAGTAAATAAACGAGTAGTTAGACGAGTAGAGTGAAGAGTAGATGAGCGAGTAGAATGAAAAGTAGATGAGTGAGTAGAATAATGAGTAGATGAGCGAGTAGCTAGACGAGTAGAGTGATGAGTAGATGAGCGAGTAAAGTGACGAGTAGATGAGCGAGTAGCTAGACGAGTAGAATAACGAGTAGATGAGCGAGTAGCTAAATGAGTAGAGTAAAGAGTAGATAAGCGAGTAGAATGAAGAGTAAATGAGTGAGTAGCTAAATGAGTAGAGTAAAGAGTAAATGAGCGAGTAGTAGACTGAATGTGACAAAAGAAACGAAAGCGATGAAAGTGATGAAAGCGACGAAAGCGTGATTCAGTTCAATGACATATGAACAAATGCAAATTCAGTTCAACGACATATAAAATGATTGCAGATTTTATTCATAAAATCTGATCATATTCAGATGAGCTCAGCTAAAATCTCGACTTTATCTCGCTTTAAGCGACAAATGTTTCTTTAGCTAAACTCAATAATTCAATTCACTTCTCAAACTGCAAATGTCTGAAGTTTGTAAAGAGACATTTAATATGCTTGACAATAAAATGATGTTATGTCACTAGTACGCTTTATCTTACATTTGCAGTTTGAAAAGTGAACTGAATTATTGAGTTTAGCTAAAGAAACATTTGTCATTTAAAGTGAAATAAAGTTGAAATTTTAGCTAAGCTCATCTGAATGTGATCAGATTTTATGAATAAAATCTGCAATCATTTTATATGTCGTTGAACTGAATTTGCATTTGTTCATATGTCATTGAACTGAATCGCGCTTTCATCACTTTCATCACTTTCATTGCTTTCATCACTTTCGTTTCTTTCATTGCATTCAGTCTACTACTTGTCTATTTACTCGCTCATTTACTCACTCATCTACTTGCTCATTTACTCGTCTAGCTACTCGCTCACCTACTCTTCACTCTACTCATCTACCTACTCATCATTCTACTCACTCATCTACTCTTCACTCTACTCATTCATCTACTCTTCATTCTACTCATCTATCTACTCACTCATTTACTCATCATTCTACTCATTCATCTACTCTTCATTCTACTCATCTATCTACTCACTCATTTACTCATCATTCTACTTTCTATCAAACTTTCTACCAAATGCTCTATCAAACGCTTTATCAAATGCGTCAATCAAGTGCACAAAACACGTTAAACAGTGCTTCAAACAATGCTTTCTATATGACTTTCTATCTACGCTGATGCTAGAAAGTTCGAAGTTTTCATCTTCTTTTTCCCTTCATAGTTTCTACTTTCTAGAACAACAACAATCAAAATATCAACATGTTCAGCTATCAACTCAACTATCAACTCAACTATCAACTCAGCTATTTACTCATTCATCTAGTAGTCAGTCTATTGCTTCGAAACATGCTTCAAAAGACACGTTGATTGAGTGCATAACATAAATTAAACAATGCTTCAAACAATGCTTTCTACTGAGCTTTTCACTGATCTTTCTACTGATCTTTCAATCAATCTTTCTATTGATCTTTCTACTAGTGAGCTTTCTACTGATCTTTTGATCGAGTCATCTAGTGAGCTTTCTACTGATCTTTCAATCAATCTTTCTATCAATCTTTCTATTGATTTTTCTATCAATCTTTCTATCGACTTTTCTACCAATCTTTCTATCAATCTTTCTATCAATCTTTCTATCAATCTTTCTACTGAGCTATCTATTGAGCTATCGACTGAGCTTTCTATTAAACACTCTATCAAACATTCTACATGCTTCAAAATACGCGTTGATCGAGCGCATAACATGAATTAAACAATGCTTTCTACATGACTTTCTACATAACTTTCTATCAAGCATTCTTTATGACTCTTTATTAAGCACTCTTTATGTTTTTCTATCAAGCATCTTCACTGATCTTTCTACTGATCTTTTAATCAAGTCATTTAGTGAGCTTTCTACTGATCTTTTGATTGATCTTTCTATTGATCTTTCTACTAGTAAGCTTTCTACTGATTTTTTGATTGAGTTATCTACTGATCTTTTTACTAAACGACTCTTTACATGACTCTCTACATGACTTTCTACATGACTTTTCATCAAGCTTCGAATTGCTTCATAATCAAGAATCAAATTTGTTTTCTATCAAGCTTCAAACACAATTCTATCAATCATTCTACATGACTTTCTATCTCTCTAGTTTACTTATTAACTTTCTCATTGACTTTTTTATTGACTTTTTCATTGACTTTCTTGACGCATATATTAAATAGCAATTATTTAGATAGTCAAATCAATCATTAATTATTCAACGTCGCAACTACATATCAATGCTACAAATGTTAAAATAGTTGTGTTTATTGAATTAAACGATAAAGACGCATACTGCGCTCATAAGAATGCTAAAGATGCTAAAAATGTTGAAAATATTGACGCTTTTATGAATATGTCTCAGCTAAAAATGACGCAAATCTGAGACATGAGATTAAATGAATATTTGAAATATTGATCACTAAAAGCACTAAAATCTGTCACTGTCACTCTTTACAAATTGCGAATGTATGATCATATAAATGATGAAACGATAGCTTGTCTGCTTAAACTTAATCAAAGACGTTTAGAAAGTTCTGATATTTTGATGATAGCTTGACTTTAATATCTTCTAGATTCTGAGTCATTTTATCAACTGAAAAGACATTTATAACATCTAGTTTGCATTAAGTATTGTAGATGATTTTTCTAATAATGTCTTCAATTGATATAGCAAAAATCTCTGTTTGATTCTTCTTTTTTCGTTTTACTAGTGCTTGAAAAGAGACAACGTTTATGTTTTGAATTGAAAATGACTCTTTCTGAATGATTGAAACTGAGTGCTTGAGAATCTTTGAAGCATTGCTATGAGCTGCTGAAAAGATTGAAGTTAATTGCAATCAACTTGAGTGCTTTGTATTTAACGAAATTGAAAAAATCGAAATCGAAATATTTAATTGATCAGAAAATATGATAGTATCATGTCTTATGTTCAATAATATTTCATTTTTATTCATTCAGAATTTGCTCAATATAGCTTTATGATGCTCAATATCAGCTATCAGCATTGACATAGTCAATATCTTATGATTTTTAATCGTTAAATTGAGTAAAATCTTATGAGTAATAGTCTTTCTAACTAACTTCTCATCATAATCTCATATTAACTTCTTTTTTGCTAGTAATATAGATTATATTTCAAGTTTTTGACATATTTTATTGACTAGCTTATCATGTATCAGCATGTAGATGACGAAATCACTATTTATCAAAAAGCGAAGGCTGAAAGAATTGCTCTGAAAGATAAAAGAAGCATTAATCAGAAATGACTTTTCAAATAGTTTTCTTTCAATAGAACTTTGATTTGATTGCACAAAAATATGATCTTTATCTTTTTAATGACTTTGAAAGAGATAGCTAGTTTTTTGAATCAGAATCTGATTCAGAGTTCAATGTAAATTGATTAAACTCGTTATTTTCTAATGCATTAACTTTCAAAGTTCAATCAGAGCACTCTTTAGAAGTATGATCTGATTTGTGACAAATGAAACAGATTTCAGCTTGTAAATCAATGTCTTTGACGTTAGTTAAAATCGCGTCACATAATTTTGAATGATTGACGAGTGTAGTGACTTCAATCTTTTTATAGAAATTCAATGAATCTCACTTTTCAGCAAAGATAACTTACTTTCTGATCTTGATCAGAAATTTCTTTTCTTTGATGTCATTCATGACTTGATGCTCATTGTTCAAATGAATCAGATAACTATGAATTTCATTGAAAGATTCTGACTGAATTAGCTGACTACTTCAAGCTGCATGAAAACAATAAACTATCTTGTCTTGTAAATCAATGATCAATTGCTTTTCATGATACTTTAAATAGAAAAACAGACGTTGAAACATTGAATAGAAGTCGCTGAATTTGCTTTTTTCTTGAGAGAAATTAGCATACTTTCTTTGAAAGTTTGTTTCTTTGTTGAAATCATCATAAAGCTGAGCAAGTTCATTTAACAAATCATTGACTGTAACATAAAGATTCAATGAATCTTGTTAACATTAAGCTGAAGTAGCTTTGACTGCGTCTTTTTCAATTCTGAAGTGAATGTAAATCAGAATAACTTTATTAATATTGAAATGATTGACGTAGATTTTTAGCTTGTCACGAATCTTTTCTTATTAATCATCTCAGATAGATTCTTTTTCATCAGTAAACAAAGATGAATTCAAAAGCTTTTGAGATCGCTTGAAGAAATTGAACAGAATAGAAGAGAAAGAAGTGATCTCTTTAAAAGATTGCAGTTGATGTTGCAATTCAGTCACTTGATTTCAAAACATCTGATTTAATTAATTCAAGCATTCTTTGACTTTATTTATTTTCTTGAAACGAGTTTTTCATATTTATTCACTTAATATTTTGTCAAATAACTCACAAGCTTTCATGTTTAAATCTCGTTGAGTTTGAAGATTGTTCAAATCTTCTAGAAAAACTTTGAAGTCTTGTTCAACTCAATGTTGTAACTGCTTTACATTTTTTATATCTCATGAAGTAAAAGCTTCATGAAATTCATTGAAAGTTTGAAAGTGAGACAAAAAGTATCAATGTTTTCATACAACATCAATTCTAAAATACTTTAATATGCAAAATGATAGCTCAGAATAGATGATTGAATCTGTAGTGTCAAAAGAATAAAAGCTTTAATTACTTTTAAAGAAATTGTTCACAGATGATTGAATCATAGCGAAGAGTTGATGATTAAGCAAAGAACAATGCTTGATAGTATGTAGTAAGATTGTTTGTTAAAGTGTTTAGTTTTCAAAGAAAAGTATTGCTGATTTGAAAGAATTTTTTGTGATTCTCAAGCAATCAACAAAGATTCTTTATCATTGATTTTATTAATCAATTTGAACTGATGCTACTGACTGAGCGATAAATTCTCTAGCAATCATATGATCATATATTTTCGTTGATTTTATTAATTTCTTGATGTTGTTTTATCTTTTGATGTCATCAATCATCAGATACACAAATTTCTTTATACTCATTTCATTATCAGTCGAGTGAATTTGAATGAGTATAGAAATCAGTATCATGTGATTAATGAATTCTTAAAGTAATGTTGAAATCATGTTTAGAAACTAATCAGAGTGCAAGCATGACTAGAATGTTTGATTTATAAAGATAGTTATAACTAAGACTTTAAAAATACAGAAGAAAGAAGATACAAAAGACAAGAAGAACATGCTTTATATAGTAGTTACTCAGATCAACGTTAGTCTCAAAGAAGACGTGTTAAAACATAAGAAAGATGTTGATTTGAAAAATGTTTGTGACATAAAAAAATGTGTTTATCATAGAAATCTGTTAATCACTTGTAACATAAAGAAGTGTGTTTATCTAGAAGACAATAAATGTTGATTAGAAGATGTTAAAGAAGAAAAAAGATGCTGAGTCATATTTGAGTCAAATTTGAGTCAGATCTAAATCAGATCTTGACTAAATCATTGATTAGTTCTAATCATTATACAAAGAACTCACTAGTGTGCATTACAAATTGATTAAAGCTTCAGTCTTGTTCAATCTTGATATGCTCATAACATTTCTTGATATGCTCATAATACTTTTTCTCTTACTATATTGATTCATAATGATGTTTTAAATGTAAAATGCATATTTTCTTATGTTTGTAGTTGTTTATTAAAAAGTTAAATGAATGTTTTCAATGATTAATAACAAGAACTATCTGTACATGATGTTGATTACAAATTCATTGATGCTGTTTGCAGTATTCAGTGAAGTTTAATGTTCTTTACTCTTTACTCTCAAGATCGCTGTCATCGCAAAGTCATCATCATACGACGCAATCAGAACAACATCAACGTGACAACATTTCAATCGCTCAAATCATTATTTCTAGTGTCAGAATCATGTTTAAATGATACAATCAATGAAGATCAGAATTGATAATACTTGATCTTTAAAGATAGCTATAACTGAATATTAAAAATACAGAAGAAGATTGATACAAGAGCTTCTATTTATGTAATGTTCAAAGACTGTGCTAGACTTAAAAGAAATGTGTTTGTGACATGAAAAGAAAATGATGTAAATGAACAAGATGTTGATGAAAGAAAAAAGTGTTGAGAAAGAAAAAGAATGTTGAGAAAGAAAAAGAATGTTGAGTCATATTTGAGTCAAATCTGAGTCAGATCTAGATCAGATCTCGACTAGATCATTGACTAGCTTTAATCATTACGCAGAGTACTCGCTAGCGTGCATTGTAAATTGATTAAAGCTTCAGTCTTGTTCAGTCTTATCAATCTTGATACACTCGTAACATTATTTTTCTTTTCGAAAATTCATGTTCACATGAATGTAGTTTCTTTGCTTGCTTTTGTTGATAATTATTTCGATATTTAGCGCGATTTGCTTGAATATAGCTTATGAAATTCATTCAAAACTTTCTCTGAGTCATCGAATTTTTCTTTATCGACATAGTATCATTCGTCGTTTCTATCTAGATCTTTTCATTTGACTTTATACTGTATTTGACCTTGATAGCGTCTGAAGTTCAATATATCATCTATTTCTCAATGTTTATCATCTTTGATAGTGATTAATCTGAGTGATTCTGAATGTTGTTCTGATAGAAAGTCTTCTGAATATGATCATAGTAACTTCGAGCTGAACATTGAGTGCATATGCTTCATGCTTGTAGATAGATAAAAATGATAGAAAGTCTTGACTTTAACAATGATTAAGTAGAAATCTAGCTGTTTATCTTTCAAATTCTTGCATGATCTTGTGATTTTGACGTTTCTGAAAGATAGTCAGATCTGATCATCTATTTTGTAAATGACATTTCATTTATGTTTATTGATCTGAGCTTTGATGATCAGCTTAGTCTTTTTCAATTGTTGATGATTGAAGTTCAGTAACTCTTTCATTTGAATGACAATATCGTCTGCTTTTCTAACTTCAATTCATTCATGAGTGATTTTGTAGTCAATTGTATCTGAATCAAAACTTATTCAAGAGTGAAATTCTTTATTGAAGTAGAAAGAAATCATTGAGATGATTGAGAATGTATTGACATTGTCACTGAACTCAATCATAGATATTCATTTAACTCAATCATTCTGCATGTAATTACAGTAAATTCTGAGTTCGCGTTTAACGTCTTGATTGACTCACTCTGTTTGATCATCAATCTCAGAATGATAAGCAGTGAATAGACTAGTGATAATTCATAGTCGCTTATAAAGACTTTTTTACATGATGAATACAAATTGAAAGTCTCTATTTGAAATAATAGAACTGAGTAGATCATGCAGTCGATAAACGTTTCATAGCATAATTCAGACTGTTTCTTTGACTGAAATGTCATTATTTTCTCAATGACAGAGAACATAGTGACGTTCTTTAAAGAGATGACATATGATTGTGCAAATGAAGTTATAGTTCTTCGACAAAGATAGCTCAGTTATGAAGTTCATAACTATATCTTTTCATCATTCTAGTAAAATAGATAGAGATTGATGAAGTTTTTTTAATTTTTTAATTTCTTTATTAAGTGCATGCAGTCTATGACTATGACACTGTCTAGATGCTGTATATATGCTAAGTTACATGTAATCTGGTCAAAGTCGCTGCTTTATATCTTCTCGTTGATCAATCACATCAATAGTTTGCACATACAAGCACTCTTTCTCAACTTTCGTCATCATACTTTCGTTTTTCTTTGTTTCTTCGCACTCTTCACGTTTTATTCTTTCGTTTCTAATAGTCATTTTCTCGTTGCAATTCAAGTATTTTTCAAATACTCTAGTGTTGCAATTCTTTCAATTTTGATGATGAACAGTGTCAATATAGTGTCTGTGTTTTTGAGCTGAGCTTTTTTCTTAAGCTTTATCTGCTCTGCTCTATAATGTTTGCAGTTCAGCAGTAAATGCTTCGACGTTTGTCTTGCATTGCATATTTCATAGCATTTGTTTGAATTATTCTCTGATAATCGATGCAAATAGCTCTTGAAATAATTATGTCTCATTTTCAGCTGAATAAAGATTGAAAACGTTAGTTTATCGATTTTTCTCATCTCTTTTAATGATTTATGACTTAAATTCACATTCAATATCTACTTTTAATACTGATTTTTCTTCTTGATGCTGCTTTTTCAGACATTTAATCATTGTAATTTCATCTCTTTGCAAATTTGCTTTTTGACGAAGCTTATGATGATTGCTTTCGTGTTGTCGATAACTGATAATTTCTATTGAAAATATGTTGTATACGTTGTATGCAATATACATAGAGTACAATCTCTATGCTGATTTTTCCCTTAGACTTGAGAAATTACTCAGAGAGTTTTCTTATGACAGATTCACAGTTCAAAACGAACGAGATCTTTCACTGCTCAGATTTCGACAGTTTACTTCTTAAGCATGAGTCGCAGACATTTCATCTGCAATATGCATATATATTGCAGTTGATTTCTTCTTTAATCACATCGACATGTGCTACTGTTCTCTCAAGCTATACAGACGATGTTTTCAACTAGAAATTGATTCTATCATCAAGACATTTGAGAGTCAGAGTTCAGTAAAGAAATGAGATTCTCAAGATCAACAGTTGTCATCATTGTATATCACGTTTTGCAGACGTTCGCTTCGCTTGTAAAGCATGCAACTCATCTGTTTCATGTTATCTGTAAAGATCTTTCTCATGCAGATTGATCATGTTTTGCAAAAATGTTCATATGCTACACTTTTAATCAGACAGCGTAGTTCAATCATTCTCTACTAACTCACTTGTGTTTCTCTTCTCTTAACAAAGTCTTCTCATCAGTGTATCATTTACATATAGAATGTTTGTGTCTAAACGTCTGTTAAACGATATTAATGAAACTCTCAAGTTTGCTTATGTTGAACTTAATGAGACTCGTAAGTTGCTCATGTTGTAGTAACAGACATGCAGTCTTAACAAGATTTATATGTAGCTAGCATGTAAATCTAAAGAATATTCATGATTCAAGTTCTTTCTGCTAATTATTCTCAACAGATCAAATGCAAGAATGTTCTGTCTCAGTTCTTGTCATTGCAACGACAAGATGCTGAATCAAATAATTTTCATAAGCGATTTTTCTCGTAGTTCTGCGTTTTATTTGACTTTCTCATTTGCGTAAAGACTGCATTTGTAGCATGCACATTGAGATTATCAAAGTCTGCGCGATCGCGAAAACTCTGCACACAATCAATGCACAGCGCTTCATCATTACACAGCATCTCAATGTCGTTCAAACTTTTGATAATCTTTAAACTCTACTGTAGTTAAACAGTAGATTTGTAGTCAGCATCATATACAGATGAGTTTCATCGCTGATCAAATTGATGAAGTTCATTGATTGTATTTCTAAAAGCTTTGCTTCGTTGACAAATATGACAGTTTCAAATGTACTGTCTGATAGTAATTCAATGATCTGATCAATAGTAAAAGCGCTGAACTAGATCAATAGTTCATTTATTGTCAAGATGAAAGATGAAAGATTAATCATGCACTTTTTGTAGTATTTTTGTGTGCATGTTCTTGAAAATTCAAAGTAATCTTTTTCTAAATAGAACGTCATCAATAATTTCGCAGTTCTTCATCTTAATGCTATGAAGCTTGAGCTTGTTGTTGTTTTTAACTTGTTTATATTCGCTACAGTGTTACGAATGTGTCAGAGTTGATTAAAACTAGTCAATGATCTAGTTGAGATTTGATCTAGATCTGACTCAGACTTGACTCAGATATGACTCAGCATCTTTTCTCTTTTCTAGCATCTTCTAATCAACTTCTATTGCTTTCTAAACAAACACACTTCTTTGTGTTATGAGTAGTCAACAGATTTCTATGACAAACACATTTCTTTGTGTCACAAACATCTTTCAAATCAACATCTTTCTTATGTTTCAACACGTCTTCTTTGAGACTAGCGTCAATCTGAATAACTACTATATAGAGTGTATTCTTCTTGTCTTTTGTATCTTCTTTCTTCTGTATTTTTAAAGTCTTAGTTATAACTATCTTTATAGATCAAACATTCTAGTCATGCACGCACTTTAATTAGTTTCTAGACACAATCTCAACATTACTTTAAGAATTCATTAATCACATGATACTGATTTCTATATTCATTCAAATTCACTCGATTGACAACGAAACAAGTATAAAGAAATTTGTATATTTGATGATCAACAACATCAAAAGACAGAACAACATCAAGAAATCAATAGAATCAACGAGAACATATGATCATGTGATTGCTAAAGAATCTATCGCTCAGTCAGTAGCATCTGTTCAAATCGATTAATAGAATCAATAATAAAGAATCTTCATTGATTGCTTGAAAATCACAAAAAAACTCTTTCAAATCAGCAACACTCTTCTTTGAAGACTAAACACTTTAACAAACAATCTCACTATTTATTATTAAGCATCATCATTCGCTCAATCATCAAAATCTTCATCATGATTCGATCATTTGTGAATATTCAATTCGATTTCTTTAAAAGTAATTAAAGCTTCGATTCAGTTATCTATCTTGAGTTATCTTCTCGTCTATCAAAATTTCTTAGAACTGACTTCGTATGAAAACATTGTCAATTCATGTCTCACTCTCAGACACTTGATGAATCTCTGAAAGTCTCTACTCTCTGAGATATCAAAAATGTAAAGCAGCTACAACACTGAGTCAAACAAGACTCAGAAGTTTTTTTAGAAGATTTAAACAATCTTTGAACTCAACGATGTTACGATTCTAGTCTTCGTCTATTCTTCGTCTAGTCTTCATCTGATTTCATTCTAATTGAGTCTAGCGAAAACCTGATTTATAGATGATGTCATGAGAACTCTGCATCATATGTGTAAGACGTTAACTCAATCAAGTCTAGCACAAAGCTGAGAAACACACATATAAATTGAGTTCTTTTCTGTAGATACTTTTCTTTCTTAGCATTTATTTATTAGTTAAATGACATCTCTATGACTCGCTCTAAATCAATCTCTAACAGTAGATAAATGCTAATCAACTACTCTGCTATCAACGTGTAAACGATACGAAATAATCTACTTCGTTTATTCAGAAAATTCGCAAGAGATTCTTTGAATTACTTTCATCAAAACATATCTGCAAATTTACTTAAATTTATCAAATCAATCACTCAATCTTACTACAATTAAATCTACTTTTATCTTTCTCACAATGACATGCGACTCTGAATCAGTCAAGTTATGAACAGCTCATTTGCTTAGAAGCACTGCTAGTAGACGAGTTTTTCTTATTTCTTTCGATGCTTCAGCAAAATCTCAGAATGTTGCTATCTCATGAAACATCAACATGAGTCAACAACTTCGTCAATGAGCTATCAATCAGTCAGACGAGATCATCAAGATGCTGATCGAGCTAAGAGATCAACGAGACATGACTTTGAAACTCAACGAGCAATGAATCAATGTTCAAGTCAATCACATCAAGAGACTTGATGAGCTAGAGATCAATCAAATGACAATAAACACTCAAGAAGAGACTATCATCAATTTATGAGAGAAAGTCTTGAGTTTAAAAAAGAAACAACGTTCAGCAAATCAGTCTCAATCTCGTCAGTCTACGAAATCTCTATCTCGTCAATCTATCAAGAATCATATTCAATGTAAGTCGTTCACTTTATTCAATAATGATCATCACAAGTTCTTCAAGTTTTCAAACTCATTTATATTCATTGATGAAGATGAATCAACATGAGACAGCTGAAGAATCAAGATAGATGACAAGCTTCAGACTAATGTTGATCACTTTGATAATGAGAATATCTGTATTGTCTATGTGATATCTAAATTAGAAGATGATGTTGCTGAGCACATCTTCGCTTAACATTAACATGATGCTTCGCATTCATACATCTTGATCGACGAACTATTTGAGCATCTGAAAGAAATATACAATGAACTGAATAGAAATCAAAAGTGTTGTTGCAAGTACAATGCTTTGAGATAAACAGACAAGTCTTTCAATGTTTTTTACTTCAACTTTATGAAGCTATTCAGCTATCTCGATTATGATGATTGCACTCTGATGAATGATCTTCAGAATAAAATTAATAATCGCTTGCAGAACGTTCTATCAGTCTGTTCAGAGAATTTTACTTCGCTCACTCGCTTGAGAATCTTTCTTCAAGATGTGAATAATAAACAGCGAGTCAACTATCAGCTACGCAGTCAGCTTCGCACTGTCATCATCAAAGTCACTGTCATATCTGATAAATGCATTGCTACTTCATTGTCAGCAGTGATGACTTTGATAATTGAATATGTCAAGTCAACTATCTTTTCTACCTCTGAGTCAGTCAGATCGTCTATCATCTGCTATATCTGCAAAATCTCAGATCACTTATTCAAGAACTGTTCTCAGAACAAGATTAATATCTCGACATCTTGTGCATTCATCTTGACATCTCGTGCATTCATTTCTCGCCTACATGAAATCATCATTTCGAAGAATAAAGAGAAGAAGAAAATATTTTCTTCTTCAAAGAATAGAGAGGCAAAAAACTAGAGACTTTCATCAAAGATGCAGTGAAAGATGTATTAATTTCTTCAACAATGAGCATGTTAAATGACTTTTTTACTTCTGAATCTTTGACTACTAAATGTGTACTTTCTAGCAATAAAATTAATTACTCATTGAAGTCATTGATTGACATCAAAGCTGCTGACTATTCATTCATTGATGAAGTGATTGCGCAGATTGTTTGTGATCAGTTGCAAATTGAGTCTCTGACTTTGATCAAAGCGAAGTCAATTCAAGAATTTGATGATCATTATGTTAAGAAACTCATTATTCATGCCATTTATTCAAATCTGACTGTTCAAGATCATACAATTGACATGACTTTTATGTTGATCACTCGATTAAATCAACATCAAATGATTCTTGAAAAAACATGAATGAACAAAAGCAATCTAGTAATAGATATGCAAATCGATTTTCTTTGATTTTCGAATTTCACTTCTAATTAGAAACTGATTGTTCTATTCTCAAGTCATAAAACAATCACGAAACAGAAGAGCTTGACTTCTACTCATATACTGAGAAGATTGTTCACTTTCGCTATCTTTCAACTCAGTCAGAAATCACTTTCTTTCAATCAGTCAAAAGAGAAGTTCGTTAAATTGATTAAACAGTCAAAATCGTTCAAAGCAGTTTCGTCTAGCGTCAATTCTAAATTGACGTTCAGTCTGAAATCAGCTTTCAGTTCAATCAACATATTCATGATAGAGACAGTCGCATATAGAATGTTAGTCAAACGATCAGACATCAAGATCTTTGCTGTTATTGTCTTGAAAATCGATTGACTCATAACTACAGTTGAAAACAAGTCTGAAGAAGTGAATCTACATAAGCTTTCACACATCAAGATTCTTGAGCAAGTCAAGATCAAGCTTCTCTCTGAATATCACGACTATCTAGAGATGTTCGATCGAACAATGATCGATCAGCTATCATCTCATCATTTCTATGATCACAAGATTGAGTTGATCAACGAGAAAATGCTTTCTCGAAGCAGACTGTATCAGATGTTTGATCATAAGCTTCAGAAGATAAAGAAGTATCTGATTAAACATCTGAACAAAGAGTTTATTTTCTTTAGCTTCGCTTCATACGTTTCGCTCATCTTGTTCATCGAAAAGAAAGACAATAGTCTGCGTTTCTGCGTTGATTATAGAAAGCTCAATGCTTTGATCAAACGAGATCGCTATTTTTTGTCATTGATTGACGAGATTCTCGCTTGAATACAAGAAAGCAAATATCTGATTTAATTGAACATCATTGTTGTGTTCAATAAACTGCGAATGCATTCAGATAACGAAGATTTGACTATCTTTATCACTTTCTTTAATTCATACAAATATCATGTAATGCTCTTTGAATTAATCAACGAATCAACGTTCTATCAACACTATATGAACGACGTGCTGTTTGAATATCTTCATCAGTTTTGTCAGATCTATCTAGATAACATTATCATCTACAGCAAGATCTTGAAGAAACACAAGCGACATGTACGATTGATCTTGAATAGACTATGAGAAGCTAATCTACAGATGAACATAAACAAATGTGAGTTTCATGTTCAAGAAATCATCTTTCTAAAACTATTGATATTCATTGAAGAACTGAAGATGAATTCACGAAAGATACAAGCAGTAGTGAAATGATCTATTCTCAATAATCTCACTCAGATTCAGTCATTTATTGACTTCTGCAACTTCTATCGACGCTTTATCAAGAACTTTTCAAAGATTGTTCGTTCAATGATTCAACTCATTCAAAAGAAGATCATATTTGAATGAAATGAGACTTGTCAGACTGCATTCAATCACATGAAGAGATGTATGACTGAGTCTTCTATACTTCGTCTCTTTGATCAGACTCATAAGACTATTCTGAAAACTGACTCATTCAACTACGTAAACGACGAAGTTCTCTCTCAATATGATGACGAAGAAGTACTACATTTGATTGCTTTTTATAGCAAGAACATGTCTTCTGCTGAGTGCAACTACAAGATATATGATAAGAAACTGCTGATCATAATTTGAGCTTTTGAACACTGATAACTTGAACTGAAGCTGATCAACATTTCTATTAAGATGTTCATCAATCATCAAGCACTCATCTCATTAATGAAAGACAAAGAGCTGAGCAGACGTTAAATGCGCTGAGTTCAGAAGCTAGCTGATTTCAACTTTAAGATAATGTATTGATTTGACAAACAGAACATTAAGATCAATGCATTAACTCATCAAGCTGACTTCATGCTCAGAGATTTCAATGATGAACGCATTTGCTATCAATGAATCACTATTCTGACGTTAAATTGAATGAAGATTGCTGATCTAGAGAAGAATGACAGCGAGTCAATCTATAAACAAGTTCTTGACGTGAATGAAATTGACGAAGATTGTATTCTACTTCGTGAAGCAAAGATCAAAGATGAAGCACAATGCAAAGACATCAAGCTGAAGAATTGTTGAGTTCAGAATGAAATCTTATACAAAGACAGTCAGCTATGAGTCTCGTTCAATAAACTTCTGCAAATGAATCTGATTCGTGAGATGCATGATCAATTCTCAATAAATCATCTTGATATTCTTAGAACGATGAAGATCATCAAATGAAACTACTATTGATCATTCATGTGAAAGACAGTAGATCAATATATTCGAAACTGCTATGTTTGTCAATGATCAAAGACATCTAGAAATAAATCAAATGACTTGCTTCAATCTTTATTGATATCTGAACAGCGATGACAGAACATAGTCATGAACTTCATTATTGATTTATCTGATTTGTACGACTACAACGCTATTCTGACTGTCATCTGCAGATTGTTAAAAGAAAGACATTATATTTCTTGCATCACTGATGATGAAGATATCACAGTCGAAAAGACAGCTGAAATGTTGCTTCAATGAATATATCAAACTTACGATTTATCAAGCTTTATTGTATTCAATTAAGATTCTCAGTTCATCTTCATTCTTTGAAAGTTTCTTTGCAAACGACTGAGCATTTCTCTTTGATTGTTCATCGTCTATCATTTTCAGATCAATGATCAAAGCGAACAAGTCAATCAGAATGTTGAGCGATATCTTTGTTTCTTCTGTTCATACATGCAGAACGACTGATTCAAGTGACTACTCATGATCAAGTTTGTTGACAATAATGTCTTGTCTTCAATCATCTTCTTGATTCTCTTCTTCATGAACAAGAGCTTTCATTCTTGTATGAGCTTCGACTCTGACATCATCGAGTATGAAAGCATTCGCGAACGTCTGCAGATTGCTTGAATCGAAGATATATTTGATCATATGAATAAGACACTGATCTTCGCTTGCGAAGCTCTGATCAAAACATGAGAACAAATGATGAATCAAGCTAACAAGCATAGAAAGAAGATCAATTACAAGATCAAATCAAAGATGTTTCTGAATGAAAGAAACATCATTACAGCGAGATTTTTCAAGAAGCTAAATGACAAAATGCTCAATTCTTTCATCAATCTAGATCTTGTTGACTCTTCATATAAACTGAAATTATCAGAGTCTATGCAAGTTCATGATGTATTTCATTCTGATTTACTTCGTTCTGTCGTCAATGATCTCTTGCCTGATCAAAAGAATGAACTCTCAGATTCAATAGTGATAAACGACGAAGACGAGTGAAAAATCAATGATATATTGAATTCTCGTTGATATTGAAGACGACTTCAGTATAGAGTCAAATGAAATGACTATGACATTGATCTCAATTGATACAACGCTGATGATGATGAATTTATGAACGCTCAGAAGATTATTGATGATTTTCATATTTGATACTTGAACAAATTGCGCTAATCAACAATTCAATCAATCACGATTTAACAGATCTGAGTCTGTAAAATCATGATTGAGCAATCAATCGAGTTGAGTAGAACATACATTCATGCAAACATGAATCATCGAAGAAGAAGAGTAATGTTACGATTCTAATCTTCGTCTATTCTTCGTCTAGCCTTCGCCTGATTTCATTCTAATCGAGTCTAGCGAAAATCTGATCTATAGATAATGTCATGAGAACTCTGCATCATATGTGTAAGACGTCAACTCAATCGAGCCTAGCACAGAGCTGAGAAACACACATATAAGTTGAGTTCTTTTCTGTAGATACTTTTCTTTCTTAGCATTTATCTATTAGTTAAATGACATCTCTATGACTCGCTCTAAATCGATCTCTAACAAACGAGATCTAAATGTAGAAGCTTGTAAGCTATTTGATAAAATACTCAGTGAACAGATATGAAAGACTCATTTCAAGAAAATTGATTGAGCAAAAGAATAATTGAATCTAAATCTTAAAAAGCTTCAAGATCAGCTGATGAAACTACAACATCGATTGCGATTGATTAAAGAAGATACTTTTACTTCTTTCATCATGTTCAATTCATTCAAGCAATCTCAAAAGCTTTTGAATTCATCTCTGTTTACTGATGAAAAAGAATTTATCTGAGATGATTGAAAAGAAAAGATTCGCAACAAGCTAGAAATCAACGTCGATCATTTCAACAATGACAGAGCTATACTAGTCTACATTCATTCTTGAATCAGCAAAGACACAGTCAAAGTCACTCTAGTCAGACGTCAGCGAGATTCATTGAATTCTTATTCAATGATCAATGATCTACTAGATGAACTTGCTCAGCTTTATGATAATTTTGACAAAGAGACAAACTTTTGAAGAAAATATGCTAATCTCATTCAAGAAAAGAGCAAATTCAGCAACTTCTATTTGATATTTCAACGTCTGTTCTTCTATTTAAAGTATCATGAAAAGCAATTGATCGTTGATCTACAAGACAAGATAGTCTATCATCTTCATGCAGCTTGAAGTAGTCAGCTGATTCAGTCAGAATCTTTCAATGAAATTTGTAGTTATCTGATTCATTTGAACAATGAGCATCAAGTCATGAATGACATCAAAGAAAAGAAATTCTTGATCAAAGTCAGAAAGCAAGTCATCTTTGCTGAGAAATGAGATTCATTGAACTTCTATAGAAAGATCGAAGTCACTACATTTGTCGATCATTCAAAGTTGCATGACGTGATTTTAACTAGCGTCAAAGACATCAATCTACAAGCTGAAATTTATTTCATCTGTCACAAATCAGATCATACTTCTAGAGAGTGCTCTGATCGATCGAGAGTTAATGCATTAAAAGATGATGAGTTTGATCAATTTACATTGAACTCTGAGTTCAATTCTGATTCAAAAAACTAGTTATCTCTTCTAGAATCATTGAAGAAATAAAGATCATATCTTTGTGCAGTCAAATCGAAGTTCTATTGAAAGAAAACTATTTTGAGAAGTCATTTCTGATCAATGCTTCTTTTATCTCTCAGAGCAATTCTTTCAGCCTTCGCTCTTTGATAGATAGTGATTTCGTTGTCTACACGCTGATACATGACAAGCTAGTTAATAAAGTATGTCAGAAACTTGAAATACAATCTATATTACTAGCAAAAGAGAAGTTAATACAAGACTATGATGAGAAGTTAGCTAGAAAGACTATTACTCATAAGATTCTACTCAATCTCACGATCAAAAGTCATAAGAAATTGACTATGTCAATGCTGATAGCTGATATTGAACATCATGAAGCTATATTGAGCAAACTCTGAATGAACAAAAATGAAATATTATTGAACATGAAACATGATACTATCGTATTCTCTGATCAATTAAACACTTCTATTTCGATTTTTTCAATCTTGTCAAATATCAAGCACTCAAGTTGATCGCGATCAACTTCAATCTCTTCAACAGCTCACAGCAAGATCTTTAAGATGCTCAAGCGCTCAGTTTCATTCTTTCAGAAAGAGTCATTCTCGATTTAAAACATAAACGTCGTCTCTTTTCAAGCACTAGTAAAACGAAAAAAGAAGAATCAGATAGAGATTTTTGCTATGTTTATCGAAGACATTGATAGAAAAATCGTCTACAATACTCAATGCAAACTAGATGTCATAAACGTCTTTTCAGTTGATGAAATGACTCAGAATCTAGAAGATATTCAAGCTAAACTATCATTGAAATATCAGAATTTTCTAGACATCTTTGATTGAGCTCAAGCAGACAAGCTATTGTCTCATCATTTGTATGATCATAAGATAGAGCTTACTAGTGATGCAACATCATCTCGCTGTTGAGCATATCAAATGTCTCTTTACAAGCTTCAGAAAGTAAAGAAATATTTGAACGAGAATCTTTTCAAAGAATTTATAATCTCTAGCAAAGCTTCGTATTTCTCACTCGTTTTATTCATCTTGAAAGCAAATGAAGATTTATGATTCTGCGTTGACTATCGAAAGCTCAATGCTATTATCAAAAGAAATCGCTATTCTCTATCGCTTATAAATGAAGTAATTGACAAAATAGTTGATTGCAAACATCTGACTCGATTGAATATCATTTTGATGTTCAACAAACTACGAATGCATTCTAATAGTGAGAACTACACTATCTTTATTATCGCGTTAGAAGCGTATAAATCAAAGATGTTATCTTTTGAATTTATTAATGATTCTGCCTCGTTTCAGCAGTATATGAATGACGTTCTTTGAGACTTTCTAAATGACTTTTGTCAAGTCTATTTGAACGACATTCTGATCTACAGCAAAACTCAACGAAAACATTAACAACATGTTAAAATGATATTAGATCATTTATGAGAAGCAAGTCTATAAGTAGATATTTGAAAGTGTGAATTCAACGTAGAAGAAACTGTCTTCTTAGAAGTCATAGTTTCAAAACAGAGTCTTTGCATGAACTTTATCAAAGTGAAAGTCATAGTCAACTGAGCTACGTCAATCAATCTAAAAGAAGTTCAGAGCTTCGTGAGATTTGTTAACTTCTATCGTCGTTTCATTAAAGACTTCTTGAAGCTAGTCAAATCGTTTACTCAGTTAACTAGAAAGAACACGTCTTTTGTATAAAACAAAGTCTGTATTCAAGCTTTTGATGATCTAAAGAAACAAGTCAGCTCGATCTCAGTACTACGACATTTCAATTTCAAACGACAGACTATTCTGAAAATCGATGCATCTGACTACGTCAAAGATGAAATACTATCACAGTATGATGATGAGAATGTTCTTCACTCAGTAGCATTTTACAGCAAAAGCATGATTCTCGCTGAATGCAATTATCACATCTATGACAAGAAATTGCTAGTCATTATTCAATGTTTTGAACACTGAAGATTTGAGCTAGAATGCACAGAGCTGCTCATTCAGATGTTCATTAATCATCAGACTTTGAAGATCTTTATGAAAAACAAACAGTTAACTCGACGTCAAGTCAATTATCTAGACATTTTATTCAAGTTTAACTTTCAGATCATTTTTCAATCAGGCAAAATGAACACTAAAGTCGATACTTTAATCAGAATGTCTTTGATTGACATCTCTGAATCAACTCAGCGTACTGAAGATCGCTATCAGATCATTCTGACATCTGATAAAGTAGATATTCTAACTATTGAATCTGAAGTTGATCTTTATCAGCAAGTAAAAAATGTCAACAAGATGAATGAACTTTGCAATGAGTATAAACAAGCTATAAGAGAAAACAAGCTCAAGCTACATAGCACTGAATTGAAGCACTGCAAGATTATTGACAACGTTCTGTTCAGAAAAGATCTACTGTAAGTTTCTGAGAAAATGCATACGAAATTGCTAAAGAAAATTCATGATCAGTCTTTCATCTCTCATTCTGACAATCAAAGAACTATTAATCTAGTTCAATGTTTCTACTATTGATCAGATCATCAAGCAATGATTAGATGTTACATTCAAAACTGTCATGTTTATCAACGAAGCAAAACATTTAAAGATAGCATCAATAAACTTCTTCATTCTCTCTTGATTTCACAGAAGCGCTGAAAAGATATAGCTATGAACTTCATCATTGAGCTATTTCTATCGAAAGATTATAACGTCATTTGCACAATCATATGTGTTACGATTCTAGCTACGCATCTATGTTGATAGCTATGTTGATGACTATGTTGATGACTATGTTGATGACTATGTTTCTGACTATTGTCAATCGCTTGTCACTAGACTATCAAGTTGTTTCGAAGTCAATTCTATTCAGAGTTAGCTTATGTTCTTCTGAGTCATATAGATAGTTGATTCTTTCCTTCTAGATACTTTTCTTTCTTAGCATTTATATACTCATTACATTACACTCATATGACTCGCTCTATGCTGATTTCTAACATTATATAAATGCTTCTTCGTTACAGACGAAGTGAAATAATCTGCATCGATTTCTTCAAGTGCTTCTGCTAGTAGTTCTTCAATTCTCTATTGACTTTGATCTAGTGACTTGCGTTTATGCAGCAGCACTCATCTTTCTTTTCTCGTGAGCTGATTCAGCGAGAATAAACAAAAGATTCGAACTTGTGCGCTGATCAGCAAGTATAAACAAACGATTGAAATCATTTGACTAGGTCAAAGATCAGCGAATTAATCGTTCATTCAGATTTGCAAGAAATTCTTCGAATTTGTTGAACAATCAAACAAGATCAGTCATAGAACTGTGTTGAAGTCTCTATCTCAGAAGCAAACCTCATAGTGAGTCTGCTTCAATGACACTCATCATCAATGCAATAACTCATCTATTCTCATCGTTCTACTCATCAGTGAATCGATTCGTCTATTCATTCATGTGCAACTAGTGAGTCTGCTACAATGACATGATAATGTCTTCAACAACAAGCAAATCTTTGAGCTTGTTTCTATATCAAAATCTCAGTGAGTCTGCTTCAACGACATTCTTAATGCAATGATCTATTCACTCTCATCGCTCTATCTATCAGTGAATCTGACTCGTCATCGAGTTCACATGCAACTAGTGAGTCTGCTTCAATGACATCTTTCGTCAATGCAATGATCTACAAGCACATCGCTCTATCTATCAGTGAATCGACCTACCTCAAGTTTCTGTGTCAACTAGTGAGTCTGCTTCAATGACACGTTTGATAGTGAGTCTGCTTGAACGACACTCGAAGTGAGTCTGTTACAAAGACAGACAACGATTGATCTCTTGATTAAGTCAATCAACGAACGAAATAAGTTCTACTATGTAGTAAGTCTGAATCAGCAGTGAGTTTGCTTCAATGACACGATCACAATCGATCTCTTTGATGAGCTAGTTGATTCTCTTCTAGTGAGTCTGCTTCAATGACATCAGTCAATAGTCAATCTCTTCACTGAGCAAGTCGATTTCTTTCTACATAGCTAGTCTGCTACAATAGACATTTCGATTTTACACAAGACTAAGAAAATACATTCATGCAAACATAAATCATTGAAGAGAGAAAGTACTGTTACGATTCTAGCTACGCATCTATGTTGATAGCTATGTTGATGACTATGTTGATGACTATGTTGATGACTATGTTTCTGACTATCGTCGATCGCTCATCACTAGACTATTGAGTTGTTTCGAAGTCAATTCTATTCAGAGTTAGCTTATGTTCTTCTGAGTCATATAGATAGTTGATTCTTTTCTTCTAGATACTTTTCTTTCTTAGCATTTATATACTCGTTACATTACACTCATATGACTCGCTTTATGCTGATCTCTAACAATATGTCATCTCATCAAGAAACATCATTATATCTTCTGTCATTGAGAAGATGATGACATCTCAGTCGAAGAAACGATTTGAATCATGCTATGAAACGTCTATTGACTTCATGATTTATCTAGTTCTATTGTTTCAAACAGAGACTCTCAATTTGTATCAATCATGTGACAAAGTCTTTGCAAGTGACTAAAAATCACGACTAGTTTATTAACAATCTATCATTCTGAAATTAAAGATCAATTAAAATGAGCTAATCAAGATGTTGAACGTGAATTAAGAATTTACTGTAACTACATGCAGAACGACTGAGCAAAATGACTTTCAATGATGAAATTCAGCGAAAATTTCAATATCTTCTCAATCATCTCAATGATCTCATTCTACTTCAATAAAGAGTTTCATTCTCGAATGAGTTTTGATTCAGATACAACTGACTACAAGATAACTTGCGAACGTCTTGAAGCTAGAAAAGTCGACGATATTATCATTTGAATAAAAGAGCTTCTTATCTTTGATCGTCAGCAATTAAAAAAGATGAAGCAGATCATTGAAGCTCAAATCAATAAACATAGACGAGATGTCATTTATGAAGTAGATGACTGAGTTTGATTATTCTCTAAAAACATAAAGACAACTAGATCATGTAAGAATTTGAAAGATAAACAGCTAGAATCTTATCAAATCACTGTCAAAGTTGAGATTGTTTATCATATTCATTTATTGATAAGCATGAAGCAGCTGCATTCAATGTTCAGTTCAAAGCTATTACGTTCTTATCTTGATGACTTCTTATCAGAACAGCATTCAGAATCATCTAGATCTCTCACTATTGAAGACGATGAGCATTGAGAGATAAATGACATTTTGAACTCTAGACGCTATCGAGATTGAATACAATACAAAGTCAAATGAACGAGACTAGATTGAAACCACGAATGATACTATGTTAACAAAGAAGAATTCAAGAACTCAAAAGAAGTTCTAGTTGAATTTCATAAGCTCTATTCAGACAAGTCACACTAAATTGAAAAACAGTGAAAAAAATTGCGTTTCATTTGTTCTATTTATGCGAACATGAATTTTCGAAGGGGAAAATAATGTTACGAATGTGTCAGAATTAATTAGAACTAGTCAATGATCTAGTCAAGATCTGACCTAGATCTGACTCAGACTTGACTTAGATATGACTCAGCATCTTTTTTCTTTTCTAGCATCTTTTAATCAACTTCTATTGCTTTCTAGATAAACACACTTCTTTGTGTTACAAATAGTCAACAGATTTCTATGATAAACACATTTCTTTATGTTACAAACATCTTTCAAATCAACATCTTTCTTGTGTTTCAACACGTCTTCTTTGAGACTAGCGTTGACCTGAGTAACTACTATATAAAGTGTGTTTTTCTTGTCTTTTGTACCTTCTTTCTTCTGTATTCTTAAAGTCTTAGTTATAGCTATCTTTATAGATCAAACATTCTAGTCACGCACGTACTCTGATTAGTTTTTAAACATGATCTCAACATGAAAAGCTCATTTATTTGTAGTCTGATCATCAAGTTGAGTTTTGAGTTGACATTTTGAATTTGAATTGATATTGAGTTGAGTTGCTCACATTTTCAACTTGATTCAAGTTGAGTTGCTCATATTTTCAACTTGACGTGACTCGACTTGACTAGAAATTGAGTCAATTCAACTCAATTTGTCAAGAACTTGAACTTGACGTCAAGAGTGCTAAGAATAGAAACATAGAACAACATGTTTGCTTGTTCTTTGCATTATCTTTTCGCATTACTCATTGCATCGTTTATATATTGCATTATCTTTTCGCATTACTCATTACATCGTCTATATACTATCTTCAAGCTATTAACAACTATTGTTGTTAATACAAACTATTCTATAAAATGTCTAGTTCATTGACAACTTTCAATCTGTCTGACGAAAGCGTTTCGCATAGTTCATCTTCAGATAGTCTTCATTCTGAAGACTTTGCAAGTCAAGTTCAATGATTTATAAATTCTTCACATCATTTCAAAAAGAAGAAGATTAAACAAGAAGCAATGAACAAAATTCATCAGAATTTCTCACAGCTCAAGATAAGAAAGAATAGCAAGTATGTTCAATGAACTTTGAATATAAATGACTCTTTTCTACGATAATGATCTCAAATCTCTGTTGTCGAGAGTATTTAAAACAAGACTCAAAAAAAGATAGTCAATTCACTTTGATTTCAAAAAGTCAAAGACGATAAGCAATTTAATATATGAGATCACTTTATACAGTTGACTTCAATTGTTAAAGAATTGTCTAAAATCTCATGCACAATCTGTCATAAGATTATGAATCATTCAACAGCTTTTGATAACTTTAGCACGTCTGCTATGAAAAAGCATCTTGAATCAGACTTTTGCACAGCGACAAAGCGAAAATGTGAACATTCACAATCATAGATTGAACTGACTTTCGAACGAGTAAGTCATATCTGATAATGCAAATTGATAATGCAAAATTGACAAACTATTAGAAGAAAAGTCATATCAAGTTAGTCTTTGTCTTCAATCAAGAGAATTAAGAAGATCAATTATGCAAGATCTTTGTTGACTTGAATCTATTCTTTCAAATCGTTGATAACGAGCAATTTCGAAAGCTGCTACAAATGCTTCGTTCAGATCTGCAGATTATGCATTGCACAAAAATGACAATCATGATTCTCTCACACTATAAGAAGATTTGTGATAAGATCAGATTGAATCTTACAGAGTCACAACGTGTCTCTATTGCTTTGAATGCATGATCTAGTTCTTAAAGAGTAGTGTACTTGAAAGTGTTGATATACTGAGTTGATGTTGAATTTCAGTTTCGTGAACATTTTATTGAATTTACATCTTTCAATATTGAGCATATTGATTGTCAATTGATGATGAAGCTAATGAAAATTCTGAAGAACTACGCTATTAAAAACAAGCTTTTTAAGATTGTTATCAATAATGCGAGCAATAATAGTATCTTGAAAGAGAAACTTGAAAAAATCATGAGTTGTTGCAAGTTTTGATGAAACAGAACACAGAATTTCATTAATTGCTTGACTCACATCATTAATCTTGTGACTCAAGATTTTATTCAAGCTCTTAAATTGAAAACAATAGCTGATAACATTATTGCTTAATTAAAGAATGAGCAAGTGCAAAATATTGAAACAAGCAGAGAATTATCTGTTGTGATCAAAAAAATATTGCTTCGAATGATAATGCAAAAAAGTAATGCATTTATTAATCATGAAATTAGATTCGTGCTCTGACGATAGTTATCAACGACTCTTCTCAGTGATTGATTCACTTCAAAGCTTTTCAAGAGCAGAATGACAAAATATCTAGAAAACTGATACAAGATATTTACATTTGTTGAAACTCTACGTACTTGATGTTTCATCAAGCATATCAACTACGCGAATTTGTTAATCTTTGAACAGAGAAATACTGCGAAGATTTCAAGATCACAAAGATCAAACTTGATGAAAGCAAGTGATTCATGATTTTGCTTGTTGACAATTTATTAAATAATCATCTTGAGCAGATTGAAAAGAATATAAGAAGTACTTGCTCATCAAGTGCTGTTATAGTAAAGACTTGCAAAAAAGTCTCAATCAAACTTGCAAAGTATTATGTCAAGATCAAAGACAGCAATGAAACAATATATAATCTTGCAAATATTCTGAATTCTACAATGAAGCTAGATCTTTACAAGACTTGAAACAACAAAGACAATGAAGATACAAATCATAATGAAGAGTTTGTTCATTACAAAATCAAGTACAAGACAGAGTTTAAAGAGTATTTTCATTGTTACTACAAAGATTCAGCTGTCGATTTAAGAGCAGAAGCACAAAGAGTAAGAAGTGATGCTGACAAAATAATGCATTATGATAATGCATTTGATCATTTACTAATGATCTTGTAGTCTGTTGCAACTGTTAGAAGATCATTGCTTTGACAATCTCAGCATGCTCATTTTTTTCAAGAGAAAGATGATCAATATTTTTGCACTGATGTTATAAATGAAAAATGTTTGACATGACAATTTTGAAAAGACAATGCTTCAAATTTTTCTAGATTGACGCAAATGATTAAAGATGTTCTTTCATGCTCAATATTCTTGATAAATATTGAGTGAACTTTCAGTCTTGTTAGAAGAGTATGTTGATAAGATCGATCACAGATGAGTTCAAAAATGATGAAATAAATAATGCTGATGAAGTATTACAATTGAACTATGAATTTGAATTCAGACGAGACTATTACTGAGCTCTGAAATATTTATTGTAGAGAGAAGAATGATGATCAAGAGATCAATGAGTCTGCTGATTCATTTCAAGTATCTTTGAAGACTGTTCTGATGTAAATTTATTCATAAATCTGCAATATTGCTTCATTTATTAAAAGTCTTGCATTTAAAGTAAGTACTTATTAGAAGTACAATTGAGTCAATGCACAAGAATAATGTGAATGTGATTTCAAGAATTACACTGTTTATCTAATTGATGAAGACAGACATTTTCTAGTCTGTCTTGAAAAACATGACATCAAGATTCATCATGAGATTCTTCATAAATCTCATATCTTTATCTTGAATGATGATGCATTTGACATGAATTGTTGTCAAGTTAATGTCTGCATAGAGCAAAATGTCAATGAAAATTCTACAACAAGAGTGATAATGTGAAAGAGTAATGCACTTACTTTTCATAAAGAAAATCATAAAGTCTTCAATAACTTCTTGAAGAGCACTCAAGACAGAGCGCTGAATGCGAAAATCATATTATAGCATGTTTGTTCAAGCATAATCATGCATAATCTCTTTAATCAGTCTTTCGAAGATCATTTTGAAAATGAGATTTTCTGCAATCTTCTGATATTTTCGAATTTCGCGCAGCGCAACAGTGTCTGATTTGTAGCGTCTTTTCTGTTGCAAAGCATTAGTATGTCAGTAGATAATGCATTACTCATGTGCATTATCTTTTTAGTAGTAGTAGTAAATTTAAAGACTGAAGTTTCTTTGATAGCATAATGATCAGTTAAATGCATCAAGTTCTTAGACGTCTTACGTGCTGATGCACATGCTAAAAATGAACTTGTCAGCAATAAACAAGTCATATTGCATTATCAGTATGCATTATTGATAACATTCTTGCTGCATGTCATTGTTTATCAAGAATGATTGATTTGATTTATGTAAACTTGATTTTTGAAAGTATTATCTTTGAAAGTATTATTTATTGAAGCGTTGATTACTAAAACAATTCAAGAAAATATGATAGAAGAAGTGATTGAAAAATCAGAAAAGAAATTGAAGAAAATATTGAATAAGTGTTAAGAAATAAGTGTTAAGAAATAAGTGTTAAGAATAATAATTAAATATTTCTCGTTGCACTCAAATTCATCTCACTTGATGAGTTTTTTTCTTACTTTTCAAAATTCTCTATCTGTTCATATTTTATCAAACTACTCAAATTTCATTGATATTGTTGCATTACTCAAATGCATTATCAAGAGAACAATGCTGACTTTAACAGATACTTTTCACTCTGTTTAACAGTTCAGAGATAATTCTTCGTGAAAATTAATTCATCTCACTTGATGTTATACTTCTTACTTTTTCAAATTCTCTATCTGTTCATATTTTATCAAACTACTCAAATTTTATCAATACTGTTGCATTACTTAAATGCATTATCAAGAGAACAATGCTGATTCTAACAGATAATGTTCACTTTATTTGTAAATTCAAAGTCTATTACAAGTTGAAATCGTGATGAAAATTGATTCAATAAGATCAAAAAACATTACAAGTGACAGAACAATGATCATGTAGTCATATTCAAATGATTACACAAACTAAGACAGTTCAATGTTTGAAAAGAAGTGAATGAGATTGACAAAGCAGCAATGAAAGACAATTTAAGAGATGAGATAGAACAAGAGCGAAAGAACAAAGATATTCATGATAATGCATCTCAGTAATGCAATACTAGATAAAGCGCTGATTTGTTTATAGTTGAATGCTTTAAATTGAAAATCAGACGCAAGACAGATGTTGAGATTGTTGCTGAAACAATACAGCTTTTTGATATAACTGCTGCAACACAAGATGCGAATAGTACTGCAGAGAAAATTGCTTCAAAAGCAACGAAGATATGCATTATTTATATGCATTATCTTTCAGTTGTAGAAACTAATATCAATTTTAAAAGATAACAGACAAGCTGAACGTAAGCGAAGAAATATCAAAGTTTATAATCTTTATAGTTCACTTAATTCAATAAAGAATTCTTCATCATGATGATCTAAAGAAGTTAAAGCAGATTGATGATACTAATTCTATGATAGCTTTTCAGAGTTTTACAACAGAATTCATCACTTTCTCAACTGTCAAAGAACGAGAAATTCAGAATTCAATACATGCAATAAATTCTAATTTGAATGATCTCATCATAGTAGAAAATGATGATGCAGAGATGTGCTATGAAGCAAAGAAGAATGAGAAGAAATTACAACATGATGAATATGAGATAATCAGTAGTGAGAAGAAAGAGAATAATGAAAGTGAAAAGAAAATAATAGAGCTGTTCAACTAGCGAACAGCGCTTATCTTACTTTCTAAGTTCTAATCATAACTCATAATCTTATAAATTCATAGTGCATTATCTTTTGCATTATCGTGAAGAGTGTTCAATAGAAAGTCATGATGAAAATCATGAAGTCTTCATGATGAAGACTGTTCAATCAAGCTATTTACATTTATTTAATATCTTGTTGAATTGAGTTGAGTTGTTGAGTTGAATTGTCGAGTCAAGCTTCTCAACTTGACTCGAGTTCTTAAGTTCAACTTCTCAACTCAACTCAACACTTTTTCAAAAAAAATTCAACTCAACTTGATGCAATCAGTCTATTCATTTGATTGACTAATTGTACTCTCTGATAAAGATTGACTTCTGATTTCGAATTTGCGCTCGATTTCGAGTCAATAGATAAAATATCAACTTTATCAAAGATAAAAATAGTTTGAAAGCAATCTTTAAATCGTTTAGCTGATTCAAAGACGTTTGCTAGAGACATTTGAATTAACGCATCAACTTTAGTGTTCATTTTGCCTGATCTAAAAATGATCTGAAAATTGAACTTTGATAGAATGTTCAGATAGTTGACTTGACATTGACTCAGCTGTTTGTTTTTCATGAAGATCTTCAGAGCTTAATGATTGATGAATATCTGAATGAGTAATTCAGTACATTTCAGCTCAAGTCATCAATGTTTGAAACAGCAAATAATGATCAGCAATTTCTTGTCATAGATATGATAGTTGATTTCAGCAAGAATCATGCTTTTGCTGTAGAAAATCATCAAGTGAAGTACATTCTCATCATTGTACTGAGACAGTATTTCATCTTTTACATAGTTTGATGCATCGATTTTCAAAATAGTCTGATGTTTGAGATTAAAATGACGAAGAACTGAAGTGAAACTGATCTGTTTCTTCAGATTTCTGAAAGCTTGAACGCAGACTTCATTTCAAACAAAAGATGTGTCTTTTCTAGTTAATCAAATGAATGATTTGACTAGTTTGAAGAAGTTTTTAATGAAACAATGATAAAAGTTCACAAATCTCATAAAGCTCTGAATTTCTTTCAAATTGATCAAAGTAGTTCAGTTAACTATGATGATCATCTTACTTAAATTCATGTGAAGATCTTGTTCTAATACAATGACTTCTAGAAAAACTGTCTCTTCTACATTGAATTTGCACTTTCGAATATTCATCTGCAGTTCAGCTTCACGTAGTCAATTCAATACTAGTTTGACGTGATCTTTATGTTTCTTTCTCGTTTTGCTATAGATGAGAATGTCATCTAGATAAACTTGGCAAAAGTCGTTCAAAAAGTCTTATAAAACATCATTCATGTATTGCTGAAAAGAGATCGATTTGTTAATCAGTTCAAATGATAACATCTTGTATTTATATGCTTTTAAAGCAGTGATAAAAGTGATGTAATTCTTGCTATTGAAATGCATTTGTAGTTTGTTGAACACTGATATGATGTTCAATCTAGTCAGATGCTTGCAACTCACTATTTTATCAATGATAGAGAATATTTATTTCTTTTGAAAATGACATTTAGCTTTTGATAGTTCACGCAGAATCGAAGATCTTCATTTGCTTTAAGAGTGAATAGAACAGAGAAGAAATAAAGAGTCTGACTGAAAGTGATGAATTTCTTCAACAGATTCTCATTTAAGTACTTCTTTACTTTTAGAAGTTTGACAGAGAACATTTAATAAATTTGATAGCAAGAGAGCATTAAATCATTGATGAGTTCAATTTTATGATCGTAGAAGCAATAAGAAGATAGTTTATTCAATTGAGCTTGATCAAAAACATCTAGAAAATCATGATATTCTGAAGACAGCTTGACTTTAATAGCTTTCAAATTCTGAGTAGTTTTCTCAACAAAAGAGACGTTTAGAGCGTTCAAATTGCACTGAGTGTTGTACGCGATTTCTCTATCAATATTCTTCATGAATAAAGCAAATACTTCAGTCTGATTCTTCTTTGAGCGATTCAACAGTGTTTTAAATGAAGCAACGTTTATGCTTTGAATTGAGAATGACTCTTTCTGAATCATAGTTGAAACAGATTATTTGAGCATTCTAGAAATCTTTGACTGAGAGATAAAAGTAAATGAAGTTGATCGCGATTAACTTGAGTGCTTTGAATTGAGAGAAATCGAAAAAATCGAAATGAGAGTATCTAATTGATTTGAAAAAATGATGACGTTGATTCACATATTCAGTAATATTTTATTTTTGTTCATTTATGATTTTTCTAATATGACTTCGTGATGATTGATGTCAGCTATCAACATAGAAACAGTCAATTTCTTATGACTTTCAATAATGAGATTCAATAGAATTTTATGAGTGATAATTTTCTTAAATATCTTTTCATCATATTCTTTTATTAACTTCTCTTTTGTCAGTGATATAGATTGAATTTTCAGCTCTTTACATACTTTATCAACTAGATTAATATGTATGATCATATAGACAACTGAATCACTGTCTATCAAAGAGCGAAGATTAAATGATTCATTCTGCAAGATAAGAAGAGCATCAACTAGAAATGACTTATCAAAGTAATTCTCTTTCAATAGAATTTTGTCTAAATTGCACAAAGATATAATCTTCACTTCAGTGATTGTTGAAGAAATGACTAGTTTTTTAACTCAAACTCTGATTCAATATTGAGTTCAAAACGATCATAATTTTCGTCAACTGCATTAACTTTGATAGATTGATTTGAACATTCTCTGAAACTATGATTTGATTTGTGACATACAAAACAGATTTCAACTAGAACGTCTGCATTCTTGACGTTAGTCAAAACTGCGCTGCGCAACTTTGATCAGTCAGACTTCAAAGTTGAAGACTGAACAGCAATAGTTGCTTTAGAAATTATGATCTTTGAATCATCACATTTGAGTAGTTTGTTCTTGATCTCTTAAACTGCTCTATGTTCATTGTTCAAGTGAATCAGATAGTTTTGAATATTTAATAGCTTGATGAGTGACTTCATCTGAGCTGTTCAAAAGATTCAAAGACGAGAGTTTATTTTATTCTTTAAATTGATAACTAGTATGTTCTTCTGATACTTTAGATAGATGTATAGTCGTTGAAACTAATTAAAGAAATCGCTGAATTTCTTTGATTCTTGAATCAAATTAATATATTTTCTACGATAGTTATCTTTCTTATCAGAATCATGAAATGATTGAGCTAGTTTCTTTAGAAGTTCATTGATAGTTAGATAGAAATTGTCACAGTTGAAATTGCATCTGACTTGAGTGACTTCGACGATGTCATTTGCTAGTTGAAAGTTAATGTAGCTCAACTTGTAAAGTTCATTTAAAAAAATGTTGACATTCATTGCTAGCTTCTTTCATATGTCAAGAAATCAGTTCTTTCAAGTAGAATTCTTTTCATCAGTGAACATTAAAGAGTTGAGTATTTTGTGATATTTAAATCATTCAAAGTAAATGATAATTGAGAAAGCAATGATGATTACATTGACTGTGATAGCAGTGAAAGCTTGTAGTTGTGCTTTCAACTGTTGAATTTCGCTCTTGTCTTGTTGTTTCATCTTGACGAGATGATCTGTTTCTCTATTAAGATCATAGATACATTTCTTTCATACTTTTATATCATTGAGTATGATGATTTCAGCATTTGATTCGTTGAAAGCAATGAATGAAGAAGCATGTTGTGAGTCAATGATAAAAAAGAAAGCTTGTGAACGTGTTTGTTGCAAGAAATCAACGAAAGCTTTATCTTTATCAGATATGTTCTTAAATATCATAGTGAAGAAGATGAGAATTGATTTGAATTGAACGAAGAATGAAACTCAGTAGTTTTATGAAGAAAGACGAATGTTTGTTCAATGAAGAAGATGTTTGTGAGAGTGATTGATCTTAAAGCAATTCACGAAGATTCTTTATTGTAATTCTCTTGATCGATTTGATTCTCTAGCAATTCATGAAGATTCTTTATCATAGATTCTATTAATCAATTTTGAATGAATGCATACTAAATGAGCGATAGATCTTCTAGCAATTCAATGATCATATGTTTTCGTTGATTTTATGAATCTTCTGATGTTGTTCTTGTCTTTCAAGATCAAATCATCAGGTAAACAAATTTCTTTAAACTCGATTCATCTGTACAAGTTAATTGAATGAATAATGAAATCAGTATCATGTGATTAATGAATTCTTAATATAATGTCAGAATCATGTCTAAATGATACAATTAATGAAGGTCAGAGTTAATAATGCTTGATCTTTAAAGATAGTTATAACTGAATATTAAGAATACAGAACAAGATTGATACAAGAACTTCTATTTATGTAATGTTCAGAGACTGCATTAAACTCGAAAGAAATGTGTTTGTAACATGAAAAGAAAATGATGTAAATAAACAAGATGTTGATGAAAGAAAAGAGTGTTGAAAAAGAAAAAGAGTATTGAGAAAGAAAAAGAGTGTTGAGTCATATCTGAGTCAAATCTGAGTCAGATTTAGATCAGATCTTGACTAAATCGTTGACTAGCTTTAATCATTACGCAGAGTACTCGCTAGCGTGCACTGCGAATTGATTAAAGCTTCAGTCTTGTTCAGTCTTATTGATCTTGATACGCTCGTAACATCTAGCTGCAATCACTAATGCAAAAAAGATGAATGCAATTGACATAATGAACTGATGTACTCAGACTGCAATTGCATGCTTGAATTCTTTACACTCTTCTCTTTACACAGCTTGAGACGTGCGAAGAAGCAACAACAATGCGATGAACATCATTAAAATGTACAAAGTGACAGCATGCAAGAAATTGCAAGAAGAGCTAGAAATACTCTACGTTTTACAAGAGTCGTAACGCATGATGATTCTACAAGAATGCTTCATGAAAGTCAAGATGTACAGTGACTTTACAAGAAATTTTATGAAAGTTGAAATATATGATAACTTTCATGTCTTATAAGAGTTGAGATGCAAAATGACTTTACAAATGATTAGAGATCAAGAATGAGTTTTGATATGATTACAATTTACAAAGAAGATGCATATTTCTTGAAACTCATTCTGAGACACTTCTGATATGATGACAATTTATAAAGAAAAACTTCAATTTCTTTAAAAGATTGTTTCATCAGTGTTATGATTCTAGCTACGCATCTTTGTTGATAGCTATGTTGATGACTATTCTGAGAGCTATCGTCGATCGCTTGTCGCTAAAGCATAGACTTGTTTCAAAGTCAACTTTATTCAAAGTTAGCTTATGTTCTTCTGAGTCATATAAATAGTTGACTCTTTTCTTCTAGATACTTTTCTTTCTTAGCATTTATATACTCATTATTTTACATTCATATGACTTGCTTTATGCTGATCTTTAACATTATATAAATGCTTCTTTGTTACAAATGAAGTGAAATAATCTGCATTGATTTCTTCAAGTGCTTCTGCTAGTAGTTCTTCAATTCTCTATTGACTTTGATCTAGTGACTTGTGTTCATGCAGCAGCACTCATCTTTCTTCACTCGTGCGCTGATCAGCGAGTATAAACAAACGATTGAAATCATTCAACTAGATCAAAGATCAGCGAATTAATCGTTCATTCAGATTCACAAGAGATTCTTTGAATTTGTTGAACAATCAAACGAAATCAGTCATAAAACTGCGTGAAGTCTCTATCTTGAGAAGCAAACTCTCAGTGAGTCTGCTTCAATGACATCGTCAATGCAATGATCTTCTCATCACTTTATCTATCAGTGAATCGATTCATCTATCAGTTCACATGCAACTAGTTAATCTGCTTCAATGACATCTATTCTCAATGCGATGATCTACTTACTTTCATCGCTTTACTCATCAATGAATCTGATCATACATTCACATGCAACTAGTGAGTCTACTACAATGATGAGCTCAAAGTCAATCTTTTCAATGAGCAAGTCAATCAGTGAGTCTGCTTTAATGACACTGTCAATGCAATGATTTATCTTCTTATCATTCTACTCATCAGTGAATTGATTTGTCTACTTGTTCATGTGCAACTAGTGAGTCTGCTTCAATGATACTTCTATCTTGCATAGTGAGTCTGCTACATGTTGAAGCAATAAAAGCTGCAGTAGAAGCTGTGATAGAAGCAAGAAAAGTAGTCATTCAATTAGAAACATAATTTCTAATTAGAAACATAGTTGTTGCAATGCTCACTAGCCTGATTGAGACTAGCGTCAGTTGCAACACACAAAACATAGATAGTCTCTGCTGTAGAAACACACATCTTTAGTCAATGATCAGATTTACACTTCATCAGATTATAAATATTGAAAGCGTTGACTGTGCAATCAAGCAGTAGATCTGACTATTGTCAGCTTGAATAAGCAATTCAACATCGTTGTCATCATCAGTCTCTTTCAAGAAACTGTGTTAGTATCAACTTTCAGCAAAACAATATCTTTCTTCTGAATCAAGTCATCAAAGATAATCAAGAAAGATGAGACACGCACGTTTTTCAAGCTGAAGAAGAGTGACAACTACAAAGAATAAACATGTGAAATGATGTTTGCTTTTAGACAGATTGAATTGATGAGATTAGTCAATGATGATTGAATTCAACCACTTTCATATACGAAAGAACAAAAGAAGACTATACTTGAGAAGAATGAAGAAGTAAGAATTGAGAAACGCGAAGAAGTCATAGAAAAATAAAATATCAACAACGAAAAAATGATGGGTAAAATTGAAGTCATGTGCATCAGAGCTGTTCAGATGAAATTTAAATCTGAATGAAATGCAAAGATAACATGAAAGTTGCTTAGAAAGCAATATATATCACATGAATGAGTCTTCAAGTGAGTCTTATTAAATTGATTGAAAGAGACGAGCTATGCAAACTCAATTGACGTTTCAGATTTTGATAGAAAGATGCGCTTCATTTTGAAAGAAATAAAGAATCAAGAAATCACTATAGAAAAGTATGTGATGATCAAGATCATCAATTTCATGAATAGTGAGTTTGACACATACGTGACTGTTTTCAATGAATCAGTCAGAAAGAAAAAGTCGCTTTCAGAGCTCAACGAACTACTTCAAAGCTTGAAGAAGAAGAAAAATCAAATGAAGAGCACAATCACTTTAGCTGCTATGCACAGTAAAAGAGAAGAATATAAAGATTGAGATCAAGAAGATCAAGAAGGTTTTGATCAATTCAGTTTCTGAAAGAACAATGACTCAAGTACTGAATCATATTGCAATTTCTGTTTTCACAATCACAAGAAGAGACAATATCATCATGACAGAATGAAGTGCTATGAATGTCATAAGACAGAGCATGTTCGAAGAAACTGTTTGAAATCAAGATCATCAACGTCACAGAGTCAAGACGAACGAAAACAGATCATTGATATGATCAGAAACATAATTGCTTAAGTCAGCTCTACTGAAAACACGAAATTTGTCAACTGAATTTTGAATTTCAAATGCATTATTCATATTTGCAATAATTGATTCAGATTTATTGATTCAACGTATAAGCAGCACATGAAGACTGTACAGATGATTACTGATCAGATAGTGATGTTCTGCAATAAAGAAAGCGTTGAAATCAATCTCGCTGTCATCGAAGTGAAGTTGCTGCTCAAAGAAGTCATTCATGTTTTCAAGATAAAGCATAATTACATGAGCATGAATGCTCTGTCAAAACAAAAGCTAGATGTATTTTTTCATCATGTTCAGCCTAGATTGATAATCAACAATAATGTTATTGAATATATTGACAAGCTGATTGACTGCTATGAGCTGTATGACATTCAAGAAGAAGAACAGAAAGTCATGACTTTCATCAAGAAGTCACTCGATTCAGCTGTCTGACATGATAGAACTGCACATCTGAATCATTGAAATATGCTAAAGATGAGAAATCTTGTTAAGAGAATGAAGAAATTAAAAACATCATCGTCGTCTGAGAAAATATGTGAATTTTGCATGATTGAACGTCAACAAGCTGAAATTTCTCGATCTTTAATGACTTGTGTCATCAAAATTTTGAAGCTACTACATCTGAATCTGAAAGATTCACTGTCAATTATCTGAATAAATGATTATTCATATTTTCTACTGATCAAGAATGACTTCTCTCTATTGATCTTTATCTATTCATTGAAACTGAAGAGTGAGACGCATCATAAGCTCATAGAGTTTAAAACTTTAATGAAAAAGCAGATCAATATGAAAGTCAAGCGACTTTGAGTAGATGAAGAAGATGAGTTCAGAGATCACAAATGAGAGAATTGATGCAAAGAGACTGAAATTAAGCTGAAACCTTCTGCTCTTTATATCTCTCAGCAAAATGAAAAGACTGAACGTTTAATGTATACTTTCATGACTTCAGTACGATCAATATTGAAAGAAAAGAAGCTATTAAAAGCTCTGTGACTCAAGCTAGTAAAAGCAGTCGCTTACATCAAAAATAAATGTTTGAGAATTGATGAAGTCACTCTCTTTCAAACTGGCAATGAATTTCAATCAGATGTATCAAATTTACGAGCGCTTAAATGCAGAGCTTGAATTCATGTTTCAAAGATCACAGATCATCACAAGCTCAATAATCGCTTCTGACAAGACATAATGATTGACTACGAAGAGATGAATCAGTGATGAATCTACAATTCAGTGAATAGAAAGATTTATGTTTCTCAAGATGTCAAATTTGATGAGCTAAACATCTATGATAGTTTCTTTAATGAAGAACTAGACGAGATCTGAAACGAAGAAGATGACAGTCTGTTCAATGAAACAACTGTTATTGTGAATGACGTGACTATTGAGAGTTCTCTTGAGAAATCGCGATATTCTACTTTCATTTTCAACGATGCAATGACTTTAGTAGAAGCTGAGACATCAAAGAATATAGAAGAAGAGAAGAATAATGAGAAATTTGATCTTCTTCTTCATACCTTCAAGTCTTCAGAACATGTCATATCACAGAGAGTCATGCAATCTTCGACTGATAAGTCAGTCAGCAAAGTCACAAAGAATGAAACAGCTCAGAAACAACAACAACAACAGAAGAAACAGAAGAAAATAAGAGTTCAATCAAAGTCAAAAGAAAAGAATGTTGTTTCAGCAAGCACATGAGTAATCAGAAGTTCAAAATTTAATGTTCAACCTGATTACAAGAAATTAAATGAAGACTCTAGTGCAAATAAGATTAGCGTCATATTTATTGAGTCAGAAGCTCTAATTCTCACATTTAGATCTGAAAAGATAGCAAAATTACACGTTCACATGATGAAAGTTCTACACATCTTGATCTCTGATGAGACATTGAGTCTAAAACTAGCACATGATGAGTCGAAGATGTACAAGAAAGCTAAAGCATCATCAGACTGATTGTGTCATGATTCTAGTCTTGTCAGACTCAGTCTTCTAGTCTTGTCAGATTTATTCTCACTTTGTCATTTTGACTAGTTTCTATTGAGTCTAGCATCGACTGAGAAACACACATATGTAGTCAGCTTCTTTTCTGTAGCTATCTTTCTTTCTTAGCATTTATCTACTCGTTACATTACACTCATATGACTCGCTCTATGCTGATTTCTAACATTAGATAAATGCTCATCATATACTACTCTGTTATCGACGAATAAACGATATGAAACAATCTATTCAGTAAGAAAAATTCACAAGAAATTCTTCAAATTTGCATCATCATTTTAGATTGCAAGAAATTCTTTGATTCTACACTCATTTTCATCATTCTATTCGCAAGAAATTCTTTGAATAAAGCACTCAGTTATTATCTGAAATTTACAAGAAATTCTTTGAATTTTCACTCATTAAAAAACATCAATCTCTCATCTATTCTTATCTCAACAACTTCTATCTTCTTTCATTATGACATGTGATGTCAAGTCAGTTGAGTTTCAAACAACTCGTCTGCTTAGAAGCATTGTCAATAGAAGAGTTTCACTTCTACTTATTAATGCTTCAGTCGAAGCTGAGAAAGCTGTCATTGCATGAAACATAAACATTGAAGAACAACTGTTTCATTGAGTCAACAATCAACTCAACGAAGTCATTAATATGCTGAATGAGCTTCGAAGTCAGCGAGACTTGACTTTACAACTCAATGAACACTGACTTCTTGTACAAGATGATCACAAAAAGAGAGCGAAACAACTAGAAGTCACTTTTGATAAGAATGATGAGCTAGAGAAAAAGATCAATCAGTTACAAGATGAGTGATTGAACTTCAGAGCGAAACAACGTTAAGCTGATCGATTTATGTCTCGTCAAGATACTCAGTCAGCTGAGCAACGAGTCAATCAGAAAGAAGCTCACTCTCAACAAAAATCTTCTACTTTATCTGATAATGAAAACAAAAATGATCATCACAAGTTCGTCAAGCTTTTGAATTCACTCATCTTCATCGAAACAGATAATTCTATCTGAAAGACATGAAACATTAAAATAGCTTACAAGCTCAATGTTAATGCGAATCATTACTTTACTGAAAAGATTCGTATTGTCTATGTGATTTTCAGACTAGAAAGTGATGACTGATCAACTATTCTCTCATTGCTTCTACGATCATAAAATTGAGTTGATCAACGAGAAAACATCTTCTCGAAGTTGTCTCTATCATATGTCTGACTACAAGCTTCAAAAGATGAAGAATTATCTGATCAAGCATCTGAATAAAGACTTTATATCTTCTAGCTCAGCTTCATACGCTTCGCTTATACTATTCATCGAAAAGAAAGACGGTAGCTTGCGTTTCTGTATAGACTACAGAAAGCTCAATGCTTTGATCAAACGAAATTGTTATCTCTTATTGCTAATAGACGAAACTCTCACTCATATTCAAGATAGCAAGTATTTGACTCGATTGAACATCATTATTGTCTTCAACAAACTGCGTATGCATTCAAGCAGCGAAGATTTGACTATCTGTATCATCTCTTTTGATTTCTACAAATATCACATGATGTTTTTCAAATTAATCAACGATTCGACTTTCTATTAACACTATATGAACGACGTGCTATTTAACTATCTTCATCAGTTTTGTCAGATCTATCTAGATGACATTATCATTTACAGCAAAACACTGAAAAAACATAAGCGATACGTATGATTAGTTCTACATAGACTACAAGAGACTAATCTTCAGATGAATATAAACAAATGTAAGTTTCATGTTCAGAAAATCTTCTTTCTGAGACTATTGCTATTCATTGAAGAACTAAAGATGAATCTCAGAAAAGTACAAGCAGTAGTTAAATGATTTACTTCTACAAATCTCACTCAGATGCAGTTTTTCATCAACTTCTGCAATTTCTATCAACGTTTTATAAAAAACTTTTCGAAGATTATTCATTCTTTGATTCAACTAACTCAAAAAGAGATGATATTTGAATGAGATCAAGCTTGTTAAATGATCTTTGATCATATGAAGAAATGAATGACTGAAGTCTTTATTCTTCGTCATTTTGATCAGAATAAAAAGACTATTCTTGAAATAAACTTATTCAACTACGTTAATGATGACATACTTTCTCAATATGTGTTACGAACATGCTTGAATCGATCAGAGTTCAGATTTAATTCTAATCAATTTGATTAAAGCAAGTCATGATGCTATGTTTAGTTTGAATCTAGCGCATCTCTTTGAATCATTCTCAGCACTTTTTCTTGTTGTTCAGCACTTTCTTTATTCAGCTCTTTCATCATTCTTTTAGACAAACACATCTGACATATTACATCACATCTGTATCGAGTCTAGCGCAGTCTCAAGTCATTATTTATAAAAGAGCTTGCACTCTTTCTCTTCTGTATTCTTAATGTCTTGTTATAGTTATCTCTAAAGAACAATACATACATATCAGCTCTGAGTCTCTTTGATTGAATGATTTAGACATGATTTCAACATTACATTAAGAATCTTGTTTATCATACGATATAGATACTCATTATTCATTCAATATACTCGTTCAGACAGATCGAGTCTAAAGAAATTCATTTACCTGATGATCGACGCAATTGAAAGACAGAACAACACTAGAAAATCTATAGAATCAACAGTGAGACTGATTGAATTGCTAGATGACTTACAGCTCATTAAGTACACATCGTTCATCTCGATTAATAGAATCAGCGATAAAAAATCTTCGTTGATTGCTAGAGAATCAAATCAATCAAGAGAATCAATCAATTCTCAAATCAAACAACAAAAATGACTTTATCTTCTATTATTAAGCATCGCTCTTCGCTCGATCTCTTTCTTTTAAAACACTTGTTCAATTCAATCTCTTCTTTCTTTCTCATCATGTCTCGTCTCTTCAAAGAGCATTTCGAAGCTTTATTCTTCATTGTCAAAGATAATAACTCATTCGCTGAAATCATAACATCTTCTATGACTATGAAAGCTTTGAAGAAACGATGTGAAAAGCTGAAAGCTAGACTACAAGCTAGAGAGATTACTTTGTCATCATCAATCTACTCTGAGCGTTCTAAATTTCAGAAAATATTCGATTCTTTATTGTTCACTGATGAAAAGAATTCTATCTGAGAGAACTGATATGAAAAAGTTCAGAACAAGCTGAAAATCAACGTTGATCTCTTTTCAAGTGAATGAGTCAAGCTGAGCTACGTACATTTCAGACTATTCAATGATGCAACTGAGATCACTCAGTCAAGATGCGAACGTGACTGTTTCAATTCATACAAGATCGTCGATGAGCTTTTGAAAGAGCTAGCTCAGTTGTTCAATGACTCAGATAAAGAAGTCAACTTTCGTAGAAACTACTACAACTTGATTCAAGAACAGAAGAAATTCAGCGAGTTTT
>JAABUS010001695.1_pt1 | contig 46202 bp, 55 predicted proteins | sample 5560161 | NCBI WGS metagenome assembly JAABUS01 (sample SAMN10711885, study PRJNA513376) | rock metagenome | isolation source: Antarctica rocks | place: Antarctica: Victoria Land, Trio Nunatak nord | collected 2016-01-04 | reverse complement strand
GGTGGAGTGGGTTGGAGAAGAGGAGGGTTGGGCGGTGGGGAAGCCGGGGATTGGGCGTTTGGGGGTTTGGGAGTTGGAGGGGCGGATGGAGGAGAGGAAGGCTTCGAGCTCGGGGTCGGGGGGTCGAGCCGTTTCTGAGGGTGCTGTGTTTGAGGGCGAGGTAGGAGGTTGGTTGGGTGAATCAATTGGACTCGGATCTGGGGTGGGCGATGTAGGAATCGAGGATTCCTTTGGGGAGGACCAGAGCCATCCCATTGCTACTAGGTTATGTTTAGATGGGAGGAATGTTTGATAGATCCTGAGGGTCACGTGCTGGGCTTGGCATTGATTCGGAAACCACAAGATATGAACAATTGCGTCCTCTTACCATTTCACGTTCCAAATTACGGTATAGAACCAGAATAGCTCACGCTAGAACATCGATAGTGAGCTTCTTTTTAAGGCTGGTATGATATTTCACCGCCAGGGAGTTTACTCTCGTTCTCCTACCCCTTGCGACTTGTGTGAAGTGATAGGAACCCAAGCTAATCTCACATTCACTCTTCGAATCAATCTTGTCTCTTAGTCCCCCAAGAAATTCACCATTGCCATCTCTATCTAGCTAGGTCATCATCCCTTTTTACACCTCTACTAGCTGGTCGTCTTCCCAACAACTTTACTTCGTCTGCGTGATGAGCTCCTGATGAGTACCAGTCACACCTCTCCCGCAACCCATACTTGAACTCCCACCTTGACTTCCAACATCCTTCTTCTACTAAGCTTGCATTATGGGTCAGCCTGACGCATACCTTCTGATTGCTAAAGTCAATGGGCGGTACCGCCAAATATGCGCTGTCGCCCATAACTGGGCTTTGGGCTCCGGACCCCTGAGACGATGCTCCGATTTCCTTCGAATCTTTCAAGACCCTACTAATCGAATGGCAATCCAGCAAGAACTCATCGCAGCTGAGGACCACGAAGAGAGCTTATGGCCTGGCTCTGACAATGACTCGGACGACGACAAGGAGAGTGTCGTGGAGGATGACTGTGTACGAGTACCCTTCCCGTTCATTGCTACGTGTCTGCTCAAAGGAGCCGCTCAGAATAATGCTCGAGAATATAACCATCACAAGGTTCCGCCTTTCAACTACTCCTACACTTGGCACGGCTTTAATGATGGTGAGTGATCTCAGGATCAATCGAAAGCGGACATCGCGTCGTATCCAATATCAATTGACGTGGCCAACAGGAATTACGGTTATCGATATCAGCGACCTAGGCCATGTCCGCTATTGCTTTATCATCACCCCTGTTACCCGCGACCCACCTGGGAGAGAGGGAGTCTACCGTCTGACGCCACTTTCCGCATGGGACTATCTTAAAGCCTACGATGATATCAAGTCTGAGGAGACAGAGGCTTACGCCTCAATCCTCCGGCCTTTCAAGGGAGCGGACATTGTGACAACCGATGCCCTTCAGGAAACATGGCCAGACGCAAAATGGTTTTACAACCCAAGCCAGGTTCAGAGCACTGGGACAGTGAGCACGTCTCTAGAGGGTACGGTCACAAAAGCTCTGCGAGACGTTGCACTGGACTTCTTTTTGGCTTACTTGTTGGATCCCAGAGAGGATGACCCAAGCTTACTAGCCCAAGCAGAATGTCTTCCAGATTTCAGTCTCCAGCTGAGGCGTAAGTTGCTTGCCGAAGCACAATCCCTTCAACCATCCTGGTTTGTGCTCCACTTGTTATTCAAAGCCTTTGAGAGAGAAGCTGAAGTGGATCTGAGTCGATTCATCACTATCATGGCAAAGGATCTTGGGACCCTCGTTTCTGAACTCCAGGAGAAAGGCAATATGACAGTGCTGAACCTCTCGAACAGACCCGATATCTCGGAAGCAGATTTACGGACCATACTCAACATGCGTCGTCATGGCTCGCTGAAAGCTCTCGTTCTACTTGAGAACACTCAAATATCACTCCCTTTCGTGTGTGCACATCTTAGCAACTACGATGTCTACCATTCAGAACTCTTACGGCACCCACTTCTCGTCCCCTCTCTTGGCAATTTTCGCTACGAAAAACCCAAAACCCCCTTAGAAATCCCCCATGTCAAAACTGTGTCGCAGTTGATTTGCATCGGCATTCGTGGACTCGCAGCCCTGGACCCAAAACGTCGTCTCGCAGATGGGCGAATAGACTGGAACCCACTGGAATACCATGGTCATCCTTCGGGCTGTTCCCACCTTAGATTCTCGAAATACCCCTTGGATGTTCCAATGCCTGTGGGCACATTTGTACACAGTCTTTCACAATTGCTGAAATGGATCAGCGCTGAAACAAGTTACCTCCTGTATCGCAGGGAAACCTTCTCAGAGGCAGTGGCCTTTTGTTTCGCCTCAGCCTCTACGCGTGCTCATGGTACTGGATATGGTGTTGGGCCGTTGAGTGATGTGCTACGGCGCGAGTGTGATTTCGTAAAATACAAGGCGGAACTCTCTTTGACCGAAGGTCAATGGGCAGCAATCCTTGTTCATGAAGCCTATGATTTCCGAAATCAGGCGAAGCTTGACAAGTACCAAGGATGGGATACCACCGAGAACGCCAATGCTGCAGACCAAAGCCCTCCAATTACGGGAAACAAACATTTCCGAGCCCTCAAGCGATTAAGATACGCGCTGGTCTCCCCAATTGTGGGCTCAAGCCCCCCAATATACACGATCGTAGACATGGCAACATATCTTGATCTCGTCATGCAAGATAGAGGGGAATCTAGCATTGCAGGGGCGAAAAAATGGAGCGATCAGTGGAACGAGTCCACCGCAAATCTAGCCCAGCCAAATGGTCCAAGAATGGATCAAACGTGCCAATTCGATTTCTACGGCGATGATGACATCAATGATATCCTGCAGAAAGTGTATCCTGCCAAAGAGCCTGACGATGTGCCTGAGGATGAGCCTGAGGATGAGCCTGAGGATGAGCTTGAGGATGAACCTTCGGCAGAGGAGTCAGTGAAGGAAGGGTCGTCGGGAGAGGACGAATCCTAGAGAGAATTGCTGCTGGAAGCAGACCACTACTGAACAAAGCGCGGGAATGCCAGGCAGTCGAGGGCATGGCAAGAAACTTAGACACGGTGCCTAGACTCGAGATGTATTTAATAGATCCAGTCATTTCAACTGATGACACCGCTTGATCTAGGAGCTAACATGTTGCACACCGAACAATAGATTTACTAACAAGCCCAATAACAGGTTAGTAGCCCGCACGAAGCAGCCGTCCCAATCCTTCCATCCTTGTGAGCACTGTGTTCACGATCAACTACAGCCTTGGAATCATTCCAATGCACCACCGCTCCTAACAACAAAAGCTCCACCACTGCTCGAAACTTTATTCAATTACTCAATGGACACAATCTCGATAACAGAGACGAACATGAATCTCAGTGCGTGCGTAAAAATGCAGAATAACAAACTGTTCGTTCCAGACTTATGAGCTTTCACTTTCAGCAACCTGGATGATACGTATGCACTTCCTATACCTATGGTAACGTTTCTGCACAATTGGCATGGATTTCATGCTCGGATGTTGATTAGAACACCTTCCAGACTCTGTCAGTCCATAATATTTCGAGAAGGAGGGCGCGGTCAAGGGAATGGGGCGAGATAGAGACGTTGGGGCTCGGAAAGTAAAATTGTTATAGATGCAGAATTACAGGAGCATTGATTCTTGGTAAAGTTTCCGAGGGATATGTTGGGGCTGCTAGAAGTTTCTCGGATTTCATGTTTCAGCCTTGCGGACTGGATACAATATTCGGAATCCCTGCAGTCAGTCCGATTGCTGAGAGAGTAGCTTAGAAGGCTGGAAAGGGGGATTTGGGTACGGTGAGGAGGATTGGAGAAGTGTGAATAGCCAAGGATATTGAGGAGTAGAGATGGAGGTAGAAGTTTTGATGTTGGGCGAGGCTGAGTTGGAGGATGTTCCAGTTTGGGTTGCGCAGTGTAGTTCAAGCACGGCTGATTTGATGCTTTCGCGAAGATGTTTGTTGTAGAAGCGATTTGAGACGCTGATCTAACGGTATCTGAGACATGCAATGCACGAACTGTCGACGTTGTCCGAGGGATGTCAACTTTGAATCGCGCATTGCTACTTATCGGATTCCTTGTCATGTTCATCGTTTTATTCATGTTGACGATTGAATTACGATCTGCTGATAGTTGTCTTATGCTATTACCCCTCATTCCTGTGAGCACCCTCCAAGTCGGCTTCGACGTTGTCTAACTCACAGACACCACCCAGAAATCAACAAGGGCAGACTTTCAGCCACCTTCATCTCCTGGCTTCTGATCACCATCACCGCCCCAATCATGCCTCTATATAGCAGACACACCAGCCACGATAGCGGCAGGCTATGTCAAATCGGCAAAATCAGCACACTCGAGTAGTGAATCATCACTCAAACCTCTTCATGCAGACCCGAATAATTTACGTCTAATTGGACTCCCGGATTTGGGAGCATGTGGCAGAAGCCCCTGCACGGAAATTCTGGTCTTTGTTGATCGTAGATCGAGGCGAGTGCTCTTTGGCTGGAGTAGAACGATCTCCGAGTGTGAAAAAAGTGGCAAGGCTAGGCGTCTGAGGTTTGAGATTATTCTTATGGCATCACATCCGGTGCTTTGTTTGATGATCAGGTACTCGGTGGATGTGATACCCAAGCTCGCTACAGACGAATCAGTGGTGCCACCGCCGAAAGAGTTTAGATGAACGTTTCGGGGAAGAAAAGGCTGTAGAGCAAATAAGTCTGCTCACCAACGAGGTGCACTAGCCGATGTACAATCGTCTCCGGGGCGCCTCCCTCATCCGTAAACATCCGCGAATTTCTTGACCCTTTTCGGGATATTTTCATCTGAGCCTGCAGCAGAAATGCCTTCGAACATCTCTACTACGACCTGGTCTCCCGATTTAAGCTACAAACCACGATCCAGAATTCGCATACCACCCTACCGCACGGGAATTGACCAAAGAACAAAGCCTGAAGCATGGCTTCCATCCTCGCGCGGTCCGGTGACCATCCCTCTTTCAAGGAGATTTTCGATCAGAGCATGAGGGGCCTATGGATTATCACTAAGATTCTTCTGGTATGGGGGGGTATTGTGGGGTGTATAATCCTGGTGTTGATGTTATGCGTCATGGCGGTTGTGATTCCCCTGGAAGCGTATCGGGAAAGAAAGAATTTCAAGGCTGAGGGTGGGGACGAGGAAGCGAGCCATGAGCTAGTTGGTCGTACTGGATGACAAGGGGGATACTTGACAGGTGGAAGATAAGTCGATTGATGGTACGTGCAAGGAGGGAGGGGAGAAGGTGGATTGATCAGATGGTTAGAAGAACTGAATGCCTGAGGGAAGACGGATATTGGATAGAGTGAGAATGATGGGTTGATGCATAAGAGTTGTAATCATGAGTAGACGACAGTGAAAGAACAAGAGAGTGGCTGAACCGACGTAGCGGTTCCCTAATGCTGGGCGCTCCATTTCAGCCTGGCTTCAAGCCCCCTCGAATAATCATCTTCCAACGTTTTCGTTTTTAGTTCGTCCTTTTCTTCATTTGTAAATCATCATATCAACCAACCTTTACAAAGAAATTCCATAATGGGCCCCTCAACCCATCTTTCCCCTCCATGCCTCTCATCGACAAGCCCCACCACCGTATTCCGGCTTCAGACCTGAGCCTAGCATTCCTCTTCTGGCTCATTCTCGGCCTCGCTTTCGTCTTTTATTCCATCGCACTTGTCGGCACCTGCGCGATAGTCGCATTACCAGTGCTACGTTACGTAGCGGAGCTGGGAAATGCTCACACTCGGGACTGGTGTTACCAAATGACGCAGAGACAAGGAGATTTACAGACGGATGTGGTGGGTGCTTATGCATTGGAGAGGGACTGGTTGAGCGAGACGATATGGGAATGAGATTCATACATATACTTCGAAGATTTGGAGTGGTTCATGTTCAAACTGCAATTGCTGCAATTCGTCGTGCATTGTTCGCGATCGTAGGGCAGATTTGGGTGGTTGGGAGCTGGCTCAGGCTCTTACCGATTCCGAACAAGACGAATAAGATCCTTCATGATGAGTGCAACAGCAAGCGAGAGAAGAAGGAGGTGCAGAGGCAGTGTACATCAGACGTGAGGACAACGAAGGATGGGTAATTTGAGGAGCCAAATCGCTGTCCAATGGTGCAAGGGACTTGTGTCGTGGGTGATGATAACGATGAAGAATGCATGCGGAATGTCTCAAATTAGCTCAACATTCCATAGAGCTCCATTATCTTGAGGACTTTTCATCAAAGACTTTGCTCACCATACAGTGTATTCTAATCTCACTTCCATCTCTCAAACCGTCTCTCAGCTGCCCTGGGTGCATTAAGATGGTCTTCTACCACCGCTACGAAATCCAAGCAGGCTCGCTCCTCTTCGGCGGCACAAACAGTAAAGGTATAGCTTCCAATTACTATGCCTCAGAAAGTGCAGCAGGGTTCCGTACCGAGACGAGTCCCCTTCTCAGAGCGATCCTCGATTGGGTTGGCTTCTTCGTCATATGTGCGGTCTTGGTGGCAACATTCATCACCGCCGTGTCCTGGACAATGCAAGCGCTTCTTAAAGGACGACCACTTGCTACAACCTATGCTTGCCAGCCAGCCTTTACGGAAGGGAAACGTGTCAAAGATGAGGAAATGCAGTACACGCCTCGCTCGAATTTGTTTGAGGACGGCTCGGATGATGGATGTGATCAAGATCGATATCGGAGGTGCGTTAACAGGGCTGGCTCAAACCAAAGATAAATGACAGAGCTGAACGAGTGGTAGATGCCACGACCGGAAAACGGTGCCATACATCTTAATGCAACGACCATGTGCCCGGTGGCTAGCATGGCCGAGAAGGTTTCGATTAGCAAGACGATGCCAATGAGGTCCCTCAATGGAATAGCTTGCTCGTACTTCAAAGCTATCCCTCATGAAGTGGGTGACGTGTCACTGTAGGAGGGATATCGATCCTGATAATGTCATCGTCTCCGCCAGTTTCTGCCGTGAGGTACACCGGTTGTGATAAATCGTAAGGACCGCCCTGCGACGCGTATACCAATGCAACTTTACGTGTAACGAAAGGTGCGAAAGTGTGTGGACCAGCGAGGTAGATTCGTGGGCAGTGGCGTAGAGAAGGAGAAGCTGACAGCGGGCAACAAGCAACAAGCAATTCGGGCTGATGGCCCTAAGGCACCCGGCAGGCTTCCCCCGGGAGCAGCCACCAATGCATTTCAGGGCTTCGAAGCTTGGATCCCCGCGGGTTAATCTTTCCCGAACCCTAATATTAGAGCCCGTAGCGCCCGAAGCTCTCCAGCCGAACCTGGGATTTTGGTCCCAATTGTGAGCCTAATGGGGGCATCGAACACGGTGCCACTTGTAGGAACACCCCTGTTGTTCTTTGTTCTTTGTTCTCAGCACTGTGCGATTGGCTCCCGTTTATGGAATACTCGTAACACTGTCCTTTTATCTACTTTGTTCACTTTAGCAATGCCTTTTTCTGTCCCTCCTTAGCATTCCCCGCATTTCGAGAACATCTTCCACCATGATAGCCTCCACTTCTTCTTTTCCACCGTTCCTGACCCTTCGAGTATTGTCATACCTCGTCTTAGGCGGCATCTGCTCCTTTCTACTCTTCTCTGTCTCTAGGCAGAGGGGATTTCCCAGAATCTCACGAGTCAAGCCTGCAATTGCAAATCCTATATTCAACAGAACTCTTGGGGTATGAGGTTCAGCAACCTTTGCCTCACATGTTCTCTGACCGCGAGTACAGTTTCAACGTATATATTCCATAGAATTGCCAGACCGCACAGACCGTATAAGAAGACTCCTAGGCGCCGCCAATGTAACGAACATTGACTTGATCATGCGTGACGGCATCAGAGACACAGACGTGGAAGACGAGAAACCGCCAAATTTCCCTGACGGTCAGCGAGAAGGCGATCTCGCCTGCGCAGTCACTCATATTCGAGCATGGGCCATGTAACTTATCCCCACTACCCCATACAAATCCCCTTGGCCCCGCTGACAAAACGATCAGGCTTGTTGAAGAACGCGTAACCACGGCCCTCATCACCGAAGGCGACGTGGACTGGGACCCACGCCTCAAAGACCAACTCGCGGCGTTCGCAGCCGCATCCGCCAGCATGACGAACTTCATCCCCAATTCCGAACTCTCCCTCTCCTCCTCCCCCAACTCCTCCTTTGCCCCCGCGTCTGCCGATGCTATTACCAGTCCATACGGCAATGATTGGGATCTAACCTGGTTTGGCAGCTGCGGCGTCAGCGGCGAGCACTTCCACCCCTATGCCGACCCCACCGTGCCCCCGCGGGATAAAGAACACCAGCTAGTAAACTTCAAATTCGGACACGAACCCTTCCCGTCAAGCGCACGGCGAGACACCCAGCGTCTCGTCTCCAACGTCCGAAAGGGCGTCTGCACACAAGCCTACGCCATCAGCTTAAGAGGTGCGGAAAGATTTTCGGAGGTGGCGAATGGCACGGATCAGATGATTGATGCATATATTGGGTCAAAATGTGGGGATGGGACGCTGAAGTGTGTGGCGCCGTGGCCACAGATCTTCGATGATGCGAAGAGTACTAGTAGTATGAATCTTCCAGAGGGGGAGAAGGTGGGGGAGCCAACGGGGGCAAAGGGGGATAGTGTGTTGGAGTATTCGATTAGGGTTAATGCTGATAGGATACGGAAGGGGAAAGGGATGGAGGACTGGATTAGGAATTGGGGTTGAAGACGTGCCTGAGCACACATATACATGAGGAGGCATAAGGGCAGCGATGTTAGCTGCTCTGTGATGGGCGAAGGCGGAGAGTGTTGGTTGGCATCAATGGCAAGGGCGACTGCCTCTTCCATGACGATGGAACGGAGCTTGATCGCCTGCATGACTACACCTGTCCTACGAGTTACTGCCCGTGGATGAGTGGGGCCTCGCTGCTTCGTGGGACAGGCAATTGGGAAAGGTTCGAAGCTCCCAGGATCAAAAATGCCTAGGTAGGCATGATGAACATACAACAACCACATATGCTGCATCCCGACATAGAACAGCAGTATCATATAGACGCTTCTTCGAGAGAGTCCATGAAGCGTGTAGGTCTATCTCGTCTTTCGGAGAGTCTCCTCTCTTTGAGTTGTTGTACATATTCAGGAATTGGGTCAATGAGCTGGACTGTGAGATGGTTAAAAGCAAGCTAGAGCGAAGACCATATATTGAAGTCTCTCCAAACACTGGTCACCAGGTCTTGTTGGGAAGATCGATAAATGGAGTATATACGATCAAGACATGCTGCCTCTGTCCCTTTTTCTCCATGCCTGTTATTGAGATTGAGTCTAGAAAACCTTGTCCCACTTGCTACCCAGCCATTTGCACTAGTCCGCTCACAAATACTTGGGGTGGTACTGAACGAAACAGCTCTCAGCCATACCAAAATCGGCAAGGAAAAGCTTCAGAACAGTAGAGTGCAAGAGCCGTGGTTGTGCACGAGATCTCTTAATGCTACCTCCAATATACGCTCGCGTACAATCACCAGCGTCGTCGACGCTGCTAAAAATGAATGCATCGGCTTGATGCTGCAGATACGTTGTGCAAGGGATGGCGAGTAATTTCGCAGAGAAGTCTCTTGTGAGATATGCATACAGGGCGTTAGTCAATTACGCAGGAAACGGGTATCGTTCGACTTGTCCAACTTTTCTGAGAAGGGCACGATTGTAGGATTTTTTAAGAAAGGATGTAGAGTGCGGTAGGGCAATGTGAGAGAACACTTAGAGGTTCCTGATGACTGAACTTCATGGAAAATGAGAAGTGGCAATTGCGAGGGTCGACTCAATTAATGAACCTAAACAACCCCAAGGTAATTCGTTATATTTCTACTATGTGATAGCGCCGTTTGCGTTCTTACAGTCTCACTCAACCTCCACTTCAAGGCTTGGTCGACTGATGAACAGCATTGCCCCAGGACCAAGCCCAGCACCAGACCCGATGCTACAGTTCATCACATTTCCATCCCCTCGATCAAAGATTAGATCCAGATCTACAATCATAACTCACAATTATGGCATCCTCCCTTGAAAAACCGCTCCGATTCCTTAACTTAGCGCTAGCGATCCGCCTCTAGATTTATCGCTAAATTACCTTCTCTCTACAAAACACACCCGGCAAAGAGATAGGAGTGAGAGATGTAGCGAGTGGTATTACCGAGGTCTATGCTAGCTGACTATATCATTAATACACTACGAGATTTGAATCCGAGTATGACATCGAAATCTCGATCCTTCGCCTCAACAGGCAATTGTATCAGGAAGCCAGCCATATCTTCTACAAGGAAAATTCCTTTGTCCGTACCGGTGTCCACAAAGCTTTCTCAATAATTCGTCTCTGGGAATACGGGCTTCCAGTAGTGGTAAGGCATAACAGTGGCCCGCCACCGGTGCGCTGTGTAATGAAGATTGAAATTTTGTTCTTCCTATACTCGAAATAGACGATCCATTACTATTATACTTGCGAGAAGTCTTTTACAGTGGTTGGCTGCGATCTACCTGCGTTTTGCCGCCTGCTGCTGGTCTGCGATACGCGCGACATGGACTTGTTGGCGCGAATGCGGCTTTGCTATCATTGTCAAAGACCCTTCTCGGACGGCCGTTGCACCGGAGAACGCGTCAAATGCCAATCTTTGGATACATAAGACAAGTGGCACGATTGTTGGAGCCACTAAAGTCGCTCTAGGGCCTTAACACTGTGGCTCTAGAGGGTTCTGTTAGCAAGCAGTACAAGATAAAGTTGCTTGCTAGAATGAAGTGCCAGTCTCCAAGCGAAGGCGATCGAATCTACACTATTTATGGCCGCATGAGCGATACTCTAGATGGCATCAATAGTGGGCGCAATATTGGCTCATCCATCTTTGAATTGACAGCCACGCTAAACAACTTGAATTATTTTGCGTTTCTGTGGGAGGATTTCGATGGGGATGAGATCTCGACTGGAAGACTGGCATGATGGACTGTTATGGAGGTCTCCTAGGAACTAGACTTCAAGACGTGTCTTGGCTTTGCTACAGCAAATTTCAAGGTTGAAAATCATGAAAAGCGCACATCGGTGGCTGCACCGAGTCATATCCGAGATTGTGAGCAACGAAGATGTGACTGGAAGAGCTATTCCGACAAGACAATATTGTGCGATGGTTTACAGGGTACGCGCTCAAATCCATCACGCCCAGGGCTTTGGCGAGGAGAACGCTCAAGCCAGAATCTGCCACGCCGAAGCAAATTTTTATGGCACTGCGCCAGGCCCTTGGATTTGAATCAGACAAGAGCAATATCAAAGCCACGGTGAAATTTTGGGAAGGATACTTGGAGAATTAGGAGGCAGTCCAAGGTTTGCTGAATCTTGCATGTCGTTGGGAAATGCCAGATGGCCACGGCGCACTCTGGGTTGATCAGGTGGAGACCTAAAAGACCAATGTATCGCGGTATTTAGCGATATCAATCTTGATTAATGGGCGGCAGCCGAGAAAATCTCGTAGATTGGCCAATTAAATGCCCTGTATGTTTACAACACTGCATACCGTAGTAAAGATAGAATGTCATCGCAAGGGCTAAGAAATTCAGACATGTATCTTGGGCTTTGGATACTATACTCATCTCTGAATTTCTGGGTTCATTGGACCTCAGAAGCTAGATTAGGCATGCGTTTCGCATGCAATACGCCATTAGATTATATACATTGCCGTTCATAGCGCCCAGATATTACGATGTTTACTCAGCGATCCTGCATCGTTTGGCACAGTAATGGGGGTGAGAGTTCTGGACGTTCGACGGCTATACTATTGTGAATCCGCTTATCGGGGCTTGCTTTAGCTGTGATATGTTCATTGGCGAAGAGTGTGATAGTGTTACTTACTCTTGAACCAAGACAAACATGGTGATGAGGGTATTGCACACACAAGAAGCTAGGAAAGTCGATCTCCAGTATTGACTTGTGCTCAATGCGGGACCTCAAACCTTGAAAAGTAGCAGCCACTGTTCTAACACTGAATCTCCAGTACTATCTGAAACAGGTTGGGTCGGATCAAAGGCTTCGTCATATGGGGTACTAACGAAAATGTACATTGATTGCATCCATGGAAAATAGGTAGAGACGATTTCGTACTGAATAGCACTCTCGCATTCTTGTTCTAGCATGGAACAGATAGTCTCGACACAGCTATTTTGTTGCATGGAGTCCATTGTTTTGTAGCTGATTTTCTTAGTCGGTCAATGCTAAGAATCTAACGCGGGCGGATCGAGTAGTCCACACGAAGGAACTCTCAAAGTGACTCTCATACCGCTTCACAATCCCCTGCATGTTTGGAAGACATCTTATGTCGCATCCTAAAACCACCCGTCTTATACAGGCGGTCAAGATCGTCCACGAAGGCTCTCCAAGTATTGGAATATCCCACTTCTACTTCCCATTGCTTCGATTTCGCGTCTACCAGACTGTTTCCAGGCTCGTGACGCAGTGCTTCATGCAGGATGTCGACTATGTAGTCAAACCCATTGCCGTACGCCACATGCCCGGGCGTTGTGCTTTCATGTAGTAAACCATTGCGTGTGTATGCCCTCCCATGGGTGACCTTCCCAGTTTTTCTTCGTCGTCGATGTGTCTTTCGATGGGCCGGTCTACCTAGAAGCTCAATTTCTCATAGTTTCCAAGCTCGATATAGGCCTCTGTAAGGTCACTCCCAAGGGTGAATTCTAACGACTATTTGGCTTGTCTCAACGTATAACCACCAACTTCTCCTATAAGAATTTCTGTTTTAGACTCTGCATCAGGTACTTGGGATACGACACTGTACCAGGCGTCAAGTGTACCGATCAGCTTTTCGATGGCCAATCCAAAATCGCTAGCCTCGACCGTCGCTTTTGCGTCCAACGTAATCGAAAATACGTTGTTGAATAGCTCTTGCAGACTTCGCTGAGATCTGCCCAAATCTTTCTTCAGGACCGCCTGTTGCAGTACAGAGATAGGTCCTTTAATATAGACGTTCCGTATACTATGCAAATTGCGCAGTCGATCTAATAGCCTGTACGCTTGATGCCAGGTCGGAGCGCCTTCGCCTCCTCCAGCCTTATCAATTTCGTCGCTGTAAGGGTCCCTGATACTGATTGAGAGCGCCGTGTTGACAAAAAATTGTGGCAAACAGCCGTATGAAATGAGTAGAAAGTCGATAAGATTCGGTAAGTCATCGCACACAATGACGAAAGATCAGGGTCTCCGAATACCTCTTGTATATAATGTCTATACCGAATGCCAAGCTTCTGGTTAGTCTTAGGTGCATTGCATCTGTTATCCCTTTCCATCCGCAGCCGTTTAAAGAGCAACTTCTATCCAGTATGGTATAGCTTCGATGTCCTCCATTCGGCCCGCCATGCGAGAACCCTGCCATTAGACAGTGAAAAGGGTGTGTGGACCCACGGCACGAACTACGATAGAGGTTAGCAATTGAAAGAGCTGTCAGATTATTATAGATCAGGTGACGACATCTGGCCCCAAGTTCGATCGGATCGGCGCTGTGATTATATCTTGACTGGCAAATCTTGTTCGAGCGCTAGTAACCTTGTGGGACACAGTGTGACACACGTATAGAAGGTTGCCAAGCCATGATAACAATTTGGCCGAACTGTCTGAGATGTAGCGCCAGTTTGGGTATTCTACGAGATTCCAGATATTGATCCTTGCTATGACGCAAATTCATCCCCATAGACCCGACATCAAAACCTCTACCGACCATGCGCACCATTTCAGATTATATCTTGCGGAGCCACTCTGAGCTTCCACCCGTAAAAGGCACATAGAGCGATTTTGATAAAATTCGCCAGCGCTGGCTGAACATGAATCCAATTGTGTGTCTCGATGAAACCGTAATGGACAAGCAATCTCGCGATCAGATGACTGAGTATTTGCTCTACCACAATCGTATCACGAGCTCTGAACCTTTTGGCCGCGATGGCTTGGCGAGTCTGGACTGGATCCCCGTCGGCCTTGACTTCACTTGTCGCCGAGACCATAGCTTGACTTTCGCTGGTTTCTGGATCAGGTGTAGAGGTTTCGCCATCGTTCGCTCCCTGCGCAGACTCGTAAGTGAAGGAGAAACATCAAAAAAGGGGCCACGGACCACGTCACGCAAAGGCCCAATAAGGTCCGAAGCACTCGAAACGACTGGTAGCCAAATTCGAGGAGCCAAAACCATCGGTTTTCGTACGTAGCAATACCAAGGATGGTGGATTTTGCACAGACTACCCTTGTCACTGTCGGAGTCACCATCACCGTTGTCACCGTTCTTGTCACCATTCTCATCACCGTTGTTGTCCCTGTTGTCCCTGTTGTCCCTGTTGTCACCGTTCTTGTCCCCACTGCCACCGTTCTTGTCAACATTAGGACCGCTATCTGGCCCGCCGTACAGCAGGCTGCGGCCAACGAAGAGAGGTAAGCGTCATCAAACTCGCCAGCTCCTAGATGGGATTGCATGATATATCCTGGGCCATTTTCAGAGAGGATTCATGACTGGTTGTCCATCTTCTTGAAATGCGGGATTGAAGCTTGGGAGGTCTTCGACGATTTTTGAAGCTTTGGGGTTGTCGCCGACTAGTGATGCAAGGGCGCTGTCTTATGTCTCGGGCCCCATGCAGCCCAAAAATGTGCCCTTTTCTGAGACCTATCAGGATCAAAGGTGACAGCTCGCAAATCTTGGTTTCAAGAATTCAATCATCATAAGTTCAAAAACCTTATATGCCATGCGTGCAGCCCCGTTCTTAAGCACTCCCATGATTTACATTTCCAGTGGAGATGAGTGGCATCAACCCATCACATATTCTTCGATTCCATTAGGGTTGACAAAATTTCAATCTTCTAGACGAGGTGAGAGCTTCGTAGGGCGCACTGCTGTACGTAAGATTTCATTTATGATCCTGATCGTTTTTGGGGAATCGTCCCGGAACAAAACCTTTGTGATACGCTATCGGAACAGCACACTCTCATCAAGCTCATCTACCTCTCTCACCCCTACGCCCGTCCTCAGCCCCAATTCGCCCTTCTTATTCCTGCTCTCCAGCCCCTGCTCACTCTTCCGATTATACCTCCCAGCCTTCCCCAGTCTCAACTCCGACCGTATCTGATTCGGACTCACAAACTCCTTGTTCTCGTAGATCACCGGACCCCCAAAGCTCCCCTCCAGTATTACAATAGGTGTGAGAACAAATCTCGGCCCAATCTCCACAAGACTGATCTTCGTATCTCCAGGCCTCTTACTTCCCTTCGCCACCACCGCTTTCTCACCTGTCTCATTCTCCTTTGCAGCATCAACCTTGGAGACAGCAGTCTCGCTTGTTTGGAAACATCGTATCCATATCTTGCCGTCTGCGATTGTAAAGCCCATCACGTGGTCGACGAAGGGCTTGGTTTTTCGCGCGCCTTGGGGCACGCCGAAGATGTGGATGAGGAGCTCTTTGATGAGTTGGAGGTGCGGGGTGGTGGTGAAGGTGGAGTCGAAGGAGAGAATGGGGCGGGAGCCTTTAAGGCAGTTGCCGGGGAAGTGGAGTTCGGACATTGTGTGTACTGGGCAGAGATGAGCATCAGCTAGGGTTCGAGAGCGAGATGGAGCGGTGCGCACGATTTTGTAGATGCATCTTCACAGTCGGTCCATTGGGCGCCTTGCTCATCCATATGTAGAGATCCTTCCCTTTCCTTGCCTCAAAGAAAAGCACATTGTTGCAGTTGTAAAGTTCTGCTAGCTCGTTGAGCTGATATAGCTTTGTTTTTGTGTCGAGCTTTGCATCCTTGCGGCTGTGAGGGAGGAGAGAGTAGAGGTCATTGAGGAGATGTCGATGCCTGTAGGTCACGCCTCGAGAGCTGAGGATTAGGACTCGCTGTTTGTTTTTCTTTATGGCGCCGTTGGTGGAATTGATTTGGGGAATCGAAGACTTCGAGAGCGACTTGTAGACGGCGGCCATTGCTATATGGTGGGCTAGCCGAGTTCAAGTAATCGATTTGTCCGATTGATTGTCTGCAAGCTTCGAACATTTACGGAGGATGACGCCAAAAGTCCTGGCAAACGCTAAGTATTGTAGTGGCTTGGCATATAATTAGCCCCCATAAGGGTTGCCTGGACAATTGGTATACTGCGCCCCATGCAAGTTTCTCGGGGAGTGCGAGAGGGAAGCCTAAAAATCTAATTCCAAGGTCCGCGTGCCCAAGAGATAGGGGTAATACCCTAGACACCTCCTTAGACAGGCCCCTAGAGCAACCCCTCCGAATTGCTAGTCATGGGCACTCCTACCCCAAAGACACGGGAACTCTTCAGGGGGGCACTAGCGCTTAGGGCTAGGGTAAATCTCTACGCTACCCAGGACTTTTGGCGTCATCCTCCGTACAGATTTTGGATCCTCGGATATTCCCGTCGCTTTGAGATTAGCCTGACATGGCTAGAAGTGGAGCAATTCCCGGATCGACATTTAACCGACGCTAGCTTAGCCATAACGAATTTCGCAAGCACCCTCCTAATCATTTGACACTTGTCTCTGTATCACAACAGACACACATTCACACTCAATTCTTATAAACCAGGTGTCCAAGTCGTTTCTGTTGGAGTATTCAATACTCAGCCCTAGTATGCTTGGCGTATCGCATAAGTAGACCACTCCCTCCATAGATAATCAACCAGTCATTCCTCCCATTCCAACAGTTTCTGGGAGAAGGTGCAATGAGACCGATGACAGAGAATCTGGCTTCTTGATTAGCCGATGCGTACTTACGTCGCCAAATAACTTTGTCGCGACTTGCGGGCTATGTTGTTGCATGTCAGATATAGCACTGTGCTGATCATACTTCTCGTCTCGAGCATTCTCACATTCATGTCCAAATTCTCAGACCTGGGACGACCAACCCAGACCAGCCAAATGGACGCTAATCCGTTGCCTTTGTTGGGCTTTAACCACACGCGGAATATGAGAGGCTCCGAGCCTCGCCGCAGGATTCTGAGTTTCAGAATATCGTGGCGCATTGGATGTTGGCTTATTCATTTCAACACTTAAATGGGGCCATGTTTACTGTTGAAGGGCGATTGTCCCCTGTACTTCGATTTGTATGAACTCCTGTGCCATTCTTGACATCCTTCGCGTTGTCAGCCCTGCTTCCACTCACGTAAGACTTTATCTCCGTGATACGAGTCCAATAATGAGGGAATGTTGTAGCTCTCTGTGTTGGCTTGTTGGCATGCACGCCTCAGTACCTTTCTCATTCGCTCGACCCCTCTTTCAACTGCATTGTCCATTCTGCATCCTTACAGTGGAGGCGATAAGTCCTTCTCAAGATGGCACAAGCATCACGGGAGCCTCTGCTAACACTCGAATCTCAACCCACAACTCTCAACAAAAGGACCTTCAATGAGAATCGATGGAAGATGCGCCGCGACCTCAGGTTCTTTGGCGCATGCATGGCCGTGTCGTTAATACTAGGCTACTTAGCATGGTTCAACAGTGAGGACGTATACCACTCTCATCCTACCGTCACCAAACCCTCCCAACTTGACAAGACCCTCTCACAAGTCAAAGATGACGCTCTCCACTCAACCCCCAAACCCTTCCCTCCCCTCCCTCCAGCCGACAACGACGAATACATAGCCATCTGCCTCGGCGTGCGAGATCCCGACCCCGACATCTCAGAATGGTTCACGCACTACTATTACCATCATGGGATCCGGCGCTTCTATGTCATCGACGACGGTAGCGAACCTCCTCTCGCCGAGCGCGAAAATCTCTACGACATCCCCTCCTCCGCTATCACCTTCGACTACATTCCACGCGGAGACCGACCCAAAGACATTCAGGCATACATGTTCATGGAAAGATGTACGAAACCACATCGTGACAAGCACACATGGATGGGCTACCTCGACGCAGACGAATTCCTCGAGATGCGCGACCCGGAACCAGAGAAAAAACCCGCTACACTGGTCCAACACCTCAAATTCTGGGAAACAAAAGAAGACATAGGCGCTGTGGCAGCCCAGTGGCTCACCCATAACAGCAACGGCCTTGAGAAACGCCCCGAAAACGGCCCCCGTAAAGGCTTCACTCGCTGCGTGGTCAACGATGAAGAGGGAGAGAACAAGCACGTGAAGATGTTCGCCAAACTCGCTTTGGTAGATGTAATCCACAATGTCCATTCTATCGGCACGGGTAATGGGACCAAGCAAATTGGCGAGCATGGAGAGCCCGCGGGCCCCTTCAAGTTTCCGATCACTCATGATTATTGGGCTCTACATCATTATGGGATTAAGAGCAAGGAACAGTTTGAAGAGAAGCATGCCAGGAACGCCGCGTTGGATTGGCCCACTGCGGATGACTCGTTCGATAGAGTGAACGGGGTCCATTCGTACGAGTGCCCGGTCTTGGCGTCCTACGTACCATAAGCCAGTGCAGGCACCACAGCGATTGACCCATGGTTCGACGGGTTCCCCGTTTATAATTAGGTTTAGGGCAACGGCTTCGAGGGTCGCCGGACCATGGGAGACGCACTTCCAACATTCTCCCACCATTTAAAGGGACTGGCTGTCTATCTACTTGGATGGCCGGTCTTGCCTCGCCATGATCGACAAATACTTGTCAATGAGGGCCCCGGAGCTACCCTGGAGCAGCCCCGGGAGATTCCCCTTCTGGCGCCTAAAACCACTCTCGGGGGGCCCCCTCACTGACAAGTATTTTGATCATGACGTGCTTGCCTTACGCCGTCTCTCCAAAGCCCTCAAACCCCATAGGCACGCCAAAGACTAGGTGGGCTTGACCAATGATAATCATCATAGCAAAATCTTCTGCAACCTGCCGCAGATTACGGTGAGATTTCCCAGAAGTAGCTGAACGGCTGAAGGAAGTGCTTACGATTCGGGCGATCATGTAAGCGGCCAGGAGTGGAACCTTTGCCTTGGAGAATGTGCAAGTTGAGGAATAAGAGTAGCGGCTTTGACTAGTCAGAAAATTAGCAGTGCTGTCACTTCATAAATCATTTTATCCGTGTACTCACGATGTCCGCTTCCCTCGTTTCTTATCGCATTCCTGTTTAATTCTCCTACCTAACTCTGCAGCGAAATACACCACCTTTCCATCAATCAAAATTCTTATCATCTTCCCCTCCTTTCATCAGCCAGCCACCGCATCAGCCTTAAAATAAATATCCTTCACATCAAAGACCGAACCCGAGCACTGCCCCACTCAATCCTTCACCACAACGGAATCCAAACCATCACGCCATTAGCTTGAGCCTTTGTGTCACTTAACGAACAAACCTTCTCCCTAACCCGCTAAAAAACAGAGATCAATCCCACCGCTACAGACAACCCCGAAATACCCACGAATTGGCAGTCCATTGCAAGAACTCCATCAATCGCTCCCAGCGGGACCCCAAGACCGCCCATCCAACAGAAATTTCAATTCTTTTCGCTACCACGTGTTCATTCGCATAAGAATCAATCGTTGGACCTTCGAGGGGTTTGCTGTATGCAGTCATGTTTTAGTCTCCGAGCTATGTACAACGCACCTGCCGCTTTGGTCTGGTTGAGCGGTTCCGTCATGATTTTTGCTTTTTTCTGTTCATGATTTCTCCAATCATCATCTTTTATTGTGAATGTCATAGACATTTTTGCATCACTCGAAGAGCAGACACTTGAAATACGAGATTCCCGAAGAAACCAAGTAATTGCAATGGCTAAAAATTCTGCCAATGCAGCGGCATCCCCCACCCAAAAACCGCTTCCTCCCTCCCCCACATCCCTCAAAAAGACGGTATGGGCCTGCATCCGTCTCGGCCGCCTGCACACCCTCATGGGCTGGGCTATCTTCCCAGCCCCAGCTATCTACGCCCTCATCCTATTCTTCGCGTCGCACAAGCCACAGCTCACACAGATCCACTCTGCAAAAACAATCCTGCTCTTGTTTTCAGATCTCTATTGGCGCCTGCTCGTATGCGTAATGTCCTACCGGTCCGCCGGCCTCGCATGGGACGATTTAATCGACCGCGACTATGACGCCCGGGTCTCGCGCACGAAGGCGAGGCCGTTGCCGAATGGGGACGTTAGTGTGGATGTGGCATGCGCGTATATAGCGGTGCAGAGCGTGGTTACGTGGGCGTTGGGTGATGCACTGCTTGGGGAGCAATTTGGAAGGGTTGTGTTGGTGGGCGTGGTGATTTTTGTGCCGTATCCGTTTTTGAAGCGTTGGACGAGCTTGACGCAGTTTTTTGGCGCAGCGTTGATCAGTGTGGGCGTGCTTCAGGGTTGGGCTGTCTTTGTGTTTTCGGAAGTGGTTAGTGGGGAGGCTGGGGAAGAGGGGAGTATGGCTCGTGGTTGGACGGGACTGGTTGAGAAGCTGATGGTGGATTGGCGGTTACTGGGATTGTTGTTCGCGGCTGAGTTCGCTTTTGAGCTGTAAGTTCCACGTAGTGGAAACTATCCTGCCGATGCACAGGCTGAACAGTTCGCAGAGCTCACGAGCTGGTATACGGCAATCAAGACACAGCCGAAGACGCTAGCCTCGGGCTCAAAAGTCTCTCCATCTTCCTCGGTCCACAGCGCTCATATCAGCTCGCCGTCGCTCTCGTCCCAGCTTTCGTGGCCCCCTTCTATTTTGCTTGCGAGACCGCTGGGCTGCCAGGCTCCTTTGCAATCGTTGGCGCTGCAGGCTGCCTGCTGTGCTATGAGACTTTTCTGCTTGATATGACAAAACCTGCATCGTGTGGTAGATGGGCGAAGCGGGGGATCCAGTGCAAGCTGTTTCTATGTGCGTCGCTGACTGCGGCGTTTGTAATTCCTCTCGTGGCGGATGTCCTCGGTTTGGATGCCTTAAACTTGTCACAGTAGCTGAAATTCCAAGGATGAAGCCCTTGCCAGTACGGCTAGAACATAAGGATCACTCCTATCGAACCGAGATGAAGTCTAACAAGGCGAGCGAGCCACAAGAATCGAACAGATCTGAGCACAAAAGCAAATACTTTTCCGGGCAAATTTGGATCCAAGATCAGGATCACGCAATCAGTCAATCCGAGAATGTTGACTGTGTAAAGGAGAGCGATGAGCATATCCAAGATCGTGAAGTCGATTAAGATAGTTTCGAGGCTATTTGCGTACGAGATGGTGATGGCGAGCATGGCCGGCATCGACCGTGAGACTTCTGCGTAGCGTTCCATGTGTAGACAGGAGTGGTCTGAGTTGCTGTTGTCTATGGTCAGTGGTATATTTCTGGAATGGTCGTGAGTACTTGTCGTCAAGATGGTGCTTGTGCAGGGTATGAAACGTACAGTCTCTTGCAACGAGAAAATTTGGATCCTCTTCTGATATATTTCCTTCTTAAGCTTTGAGCCACCAGAAATGAGGTCGCACTTCCCTTTTATGGAGACGACCGCAGAGGGGTAAACTTCCGTGTCACTACGAGAAGCTGGAGATTTATCTGCACTAAAAGCCTCCAGATGAAAATTGACTTGGCGCATAGACACGGTCGTGGTTGTCTTAGGGTGGTCGACCGATTGCACAGACCACTAACGTGGACACAGAGCACCAGCGTGGCATGAGACATTGCGGCCGCAGGCCCTGAGCAGGAAGCTCTGATGCATGGACTTTACCTGTTCAATAGATAGGAGACCTGAGCAGAATAGATTCGTTCTGTACGAAGGTAAAGCAACCAAGAGTCTTAAAGCTATCGCAAGAACCCCAATGTTTACGATATCACAATGTGACACGAAGATACCCAATGATGTCCCTGTAGCAGAGTGTGCGCGATACTCAATGCAAAAGAGAATGCTCGGTCCGTTCCTACTGAACAGTGCCATTGATTGGACAATAGTAGGGCGCCTTTAGCCGCGATAGTTGCATTTAGCGTATGCAAAAAGATTGCGAATGCTTGGCATTTTTTTTTTTTTAATTTTCCCTACCACAGCCGTACCACCAGTACCAGCTCTACAAACAACACTTTTAATTAAGCAACCTTACACGAGTAGATAGCCTATTCAAGGCGATTCTAACGCCGTTAAAACTAGCTTAATCGAATAAATAGGATCGAAGATATCAGGGGTTAAGAACTTGGCTTAAGCCTACTACCTACATTTTAAGCCATATTACTCAACGAATGCTTTCTTAAATTATTTAATTTCTCGGGCGTCGGAATGGCCTTCAGCAGGGCTATCTACTCATATAAGGTCAGTTATTTAGAAGAGTTATTTATAGAGCTGGTACTAGGTAGTATAGCTGTGGTGTGGAAAATAAAAGTAAATAAAATGCCAAGGATTCGGGTTAGTGTTGAATACGCTAGTTCCAAATACGGCCCTTCAAATACAGCTAGTAATGTTGATAATCTCAACAACCAATTTTTAATCTTTTATCTTTGCTACGCTAGTGCCGATCACATTTCATACAGTCTTGAGGCGTGTGTGGGTGGATCTAGCTATACCGAAAGAGTCCCAGTAAGAATAGGGAAACGAATGTAATACCTTTCTTTGCGTGAAGACTCTCTCGTGCGGCAGAGTTCACGAATCAATTGCTCCTTTCGTTATCAAACAACAAACATGCTACATGCCAACGTTACATCTAAGACAGAAGGAGATTCCATGGCCAGTGACTGGCTACGAAGAGATAAGTAATTTAAAATCTTGCTATGGCTCTGCAATGGTTGCGCATGCATGGAGGGCTGTGCAGATCTTCAGATGAGATATCCTCGAGAGTGCCATACATAACTCGATCAAAATTGGAGCTCTGGCAAAAGTTAATGCATTATTTGGAATGGCTGCACGAGTCTGCAGCCCTATCGTTGCTTGGTAACGACGCTTCAAACGACATTTGATGAAATCGCCATCCATCAGATCATGACTCCTCATCACCCGCGTAATCCATCTGCAAGTAGCTATGCTGGAGATCTTCACCGATATACTCTAGCATCCCGCCTTCGGTTGTTGTCTCTGCGCTCTTCGAATTGTTCGTCTGAAACTGTGGATTCTATTCTCCTCGAAGCCTGATCTCGCTAAGGCGATTTCTGAATGCTCAGTGCTATTGGCTTGGGAATTGAGCTTCCGGAGCGGAAATTTGCGCGACTTGGCTTGTCTCCAGGGAGGGAGGTGGTGGTGGAGCATGCGAGCGAATGCAGGCATACTGGCGGTAATGACACCCACTTGGTTTTCAACAAGGCTGATAGATAACTTTATAAGTTGACGGACGTTAGGAAGGCGCGTCATCGCTATAATGGAATTCAATGAGGGCCTGAAAGCTACCCTGGAGCCACCCCAGGAGATGCCCGTACTAGAGCCTAAAACCATTTTCGCGGACCCTTTGGGAACTCGCTTGGCGGCCGGCTTAGGAGTGCCCCTCATCAAATTCCATTTTGGCGAATGCGTGGAATGCTTTTGTGGTGGTAGGGTCTTACGTTATGAGTTCAACATTGAGGAGTGTCCAGGTTTCGTACTCGGAATGATTGTTCAGGTAGCGGAACTGGGTGCTCGCTGCAGATGCTACAACAGCTCTGTGAAAAGGGCTCAGTCCTAGCCTTCACACCTGGGAGAAAGGCTACCCACATCGAACCGGTAATGAAAATGAGCATCAAGCCGATTTTACGGGTGGTGTGGAGTTGGAGGTTGTAGACGGCAACGGATGAGAGAACAAGAGTAAGACGTCGACCACTAAGCCATCGAAGATATGGGAATGGCTAACTCGGCTAAACTGAACTGACGTCTCGAGACAAACGATCCCGCCCGAATTTCTTACAACCTTGAGGTAGCTAAAACAAACATGGCGATAGTGACAGCCATGTAGAAATTCATGGATGCGTCCCGCCAATATAGATCGATATCCCCAGCCATTACCAAAGCCAGAAGATTTGCATGTATAGCAGGAAAACCGTGGATTTTGTGATCCAAAGGATTGGTCTGCGGGTCACCTCGAACAAATCACTTGTCTGATAACGGTTTAGCACTTGTTGATCGAGAATACTTCACAATGAGAAAATCGTCACTGAGGAGGTTGCTGACGTGTATCTCCTATTGATGTATCCTAAGTGCCCCTTCTCGATTTCTGGGATAAGCTATGCGTTAACAGATATTTGTCACTGGGGATGGCAACGCCTTACCGAAAACAAAGAAGACATATAATGCAATTGCACCAATCGCAGACGGAGAAACAGTCAGATCATTCCAGGATACCTTTCGAGCTATGGCTAGTTTCGTATAGGCTCTCAGGATAATGGATATAGTCATGATGGCTAATAGGATTCCATTCGAGGTCACTAGTAAAGGCTCTTTGCTCTTTGGGTGTGCGATATCGGGAGAAACCCTTGGAGGTGGCGTAAGCGCGGGGAGTTGAAAAATAGTAGGGTCTCCAAGAGAAGAGGCTGGGGTTTGTTGAGACATAGCAAGGGAATGTTAATAGAACTGCAGAGGATATGAAAGCGAAGAAGCTGGGATCAATATTCAAACAGAAGAAAAGCTTGAGATGACAAGAAAAGTGCAATTCCGGCGCTCTAATTATAGCGTTGGCTTCCGATAAAGAGCGCCTAACAGCCTTCGAAGTACAGAGTAATATATCACAACGAATCAAATCTAATGAGAGGCAGCAGCTAGATATGCAGTCTTCGTCGGTCGATGTAACCGTAAGACGATGGTGGGCTGCCCGGCCAAACCTGTGATTGTAAATTTAATAGAGGCTTCCACCAGATGTGATGGCAGTGCTTACGGCAGATGGATCGACAGTGTTCGCAAGTCCGCAAGAAATTGTATTAATGCGCTCGGTCACCACAGTCTAAGCCAGCGTTTCAAGAGTTGAAACCCCCAAATAAAGAATACAATGCAGAAGTTTCATGCTGTTGGATCAGCAACTGGGACGAGAAAGAGTCTTGTATCTGTAGAAGACCAACACGCAAATGAGTCAACCGACGCTGAGGTCTGTTAATTGCAGGATTGTGAATTCTGATATTTACCGGAAAACTGTGAAACGTAGGTAACGCGTGCTCCAAAACAAACTTAACGTCGTCTGGAATGAACGTACTCGGTCAGATCGATTATCATTATCATATCCAAATGAGCTATACAGAAAGACTCCGCGCTTTATGCATACAATGGTAATTCATAAAGTCCCAAGTGCCTCAAATTATCCCTTGAAAATCCTCCCCGCTTGCTAAATGATTGACAAGGATACTCAAATTGTCATCTTCTTTACTGCCGCTCGCTGTGGTACCTGCCCACATTCATCCTCGGGGTTGGCTCTCGCTCGCTCAATTCAATGAGAGGTGTCCGTAACAAACTAAGCCACGAAGGATCCACCATCACCATCATGGACAGCGATTGCGTGTCCTCAGGATAGGTATCCGTATTCCCAGTTGCATTTCAGAACTAGCTCCATTTACGTGTCCGTGTCGATCCACTAAAGCTATTACCAGCTGTAATGACAGTATAATTCCCCAAGCCATTAGCACTTTGGAACAATGGCGGCGGTGGCGGCATTGCACTCGCTCTCATCAACTTCCGACGTGAGATATCGTAAAGAGCCTGCTCCTTCGTCGTGCACGTCTGATCGTCCTCATAGACATCCGGAGCATTATAAAGCTGCTGCTCAGGCCGCGTGCAGATGGCGAGAACGAATTGTTCCATGTCGGCTCCAAAAGCTGATTGTGGGCGAGGAAGAAGAGGCTGAGAGGGTGATGTTGCTGATGTTGCTGATGTCGGGGAGATTGCATGGAGGAACCGACGAAAACGAGAGGGGCGAGCTTTCCTGGCAATTGAGGTGCTGGCCGAGCGCCTAGTGTCAACGCAAAGGCTTGGTGGAGGGACGGCAGCGCTGACGGTGTTGATGCGGATGTTGGGTTGAGGTATGGCACTGTGAGTGGTATCGACGCGGAGGTTGGGACGAGTAGCTCGAGACATCAAAATGATAGATCTCAAATGATAGCTGTGGTGAAGAAAACAGTATCTTGTTGTAGACGACAAGGCTGCGTGACAGGTTGTCTTAGTAGAGTGAGATCGTGATCTAGTAGATATCTGTGTTTTAGATCTGAGTGTGGACCGTGGACTGCAGACACGGGAAGTCTTTTTTTTCTACGTGAGGGGTCAAGAGGGTACAACTGGCATGCGGGTAACTTCTCGCAAAAGCTAGGTAACGGTGGATGGATCCCAGGGCGCATCAAGGTGCGCTTGCGCATAAAACAAGGCTAAGCCCAGGTTAGCAAGCATACCAACAGATGCGCGCGCGTCAAAGCAGATCTGTTACAAGAGTAATGAAGTAATGGAACGATAACGCACATATGAGGTAAGCCGCAGAATGTAACGCAAAAAGGAGTGAGTGTCAAACACAGCCAGACGCCTGCTCTACACAACCATGTTTGAGGCAAACCCGCATGAATAACAAATCCAGGTATCCAGTACTTGAGCACCGCGCTATCTTGGTCGCAAGCAGCATGAATAGGTACATGCGAGGGAAAGTGAATTATCAGTACAGGCTACTTGTAAGTAGTACGCTAATCAGCTAACGTACAAGATAGAACAAAAACTAGCTGAAAACAGAATCTAGGCAAATTGCAATTGATGGTAGCGCCCAAATCCTAAGGCTAGCCGGCAGCGATCAACAAGTCGCGTGCGTTGCTGAGTATAGTGGTTGAGCTTTGTGGGGCGCCTGGGATAAGGCGTGGGGTGTGTGTTCACACAGTGACACAGCCGGGCATTTGGATCCTGTTACCCACTCTGTCGGCGCGCACACGGACCACAGGCGTGTTCAAAGCAAGCGAGAGAGCTCTGACCAATCAACTCGAGATCTGGAACGGGACGTTGTTGATCCTTGGGGTGTTATCAAGGGAATGGGTATAGCCAAGCCAACAGGGCACGCTCTTGCGCATGATTTGGCTAGGCAGCGTCATACCGTCCTTTAGACATCTTTAAATAAATGGCAGAACAAGTCAACAGTCTCGGCGGAGATCATCGTAGGTACAGAGCGCAAGGAAGAGATGGTGTGATAACAAGCTGGAAATCAGCTATGTGGACCACGGCTGTCCGGAACAGCCCTCCACGAGCTCCATCCGGAAGTTAGTCTGCTGCGGTTAGATGCCAAAATAGCTAAAATACCTTAACATAGCCACTCGATGGGCTCCGTAGATATAAGCAGATGACTGAGACGGGCTGAGCAGGCGAATTATACTAAGATCCTCCGCTCCATAGTCGTGACATTCATTGTCTCTCAGGATCGGCGACTGCAGATGGTCTATCTATGAGTCATTAAACATTAGAGAGGCTATGTAGTTATCATGAAGTGTCTGCAACCCACAGGATCACTTCGCCATCCCATGCCGTGTCCGTGGTCTCGACATAGTTTTCAACCACTCTTCTTCCCTCTCTTTGCTTGGTGTGCTGCTCGTTGTTGCTCCCAACGCATGAGATAGCATGCAGGAGCAAATAACACGGCGTTGATGACTACCCAGGCGAGTAGTACTCCGATGTTGAGACCAATACTAGAATGCATGTCGAAGAGGACTTGGTGAGACGCTTCAACGGATATTGATAGAATTTACGGTCAATATTCTTAGCTTTCTAACTTCGTAGCATAGAAGGAGGTCAAAAGCGAAGAAAGATGGAGCTTACCGTTGTGTAGAGGCCATGCATAGCCCCAATAATAGAATCTTGGTGCTAGATCCAAGCTGTAGAATCCTGTGCTCACGTATGACTCAAAAGATCAGCCACCACATGTCCGTCCATGGACTGCCCAATGCCATTGATACATTTTCACACGCCAGTCCCAAAGCTGCTATCCCCAAAAAGTTTATCATCCAGTAAACGAAGAATGTCGCCTTTCCATATGCGGTAGAATTTCTAGCAGGCTCCGTCGCTGAAGCTGGTACGTCTGAAAAGGGTACTTGGAATGCTAATGTAACGAAGGAGTGTCCAACGGATAAGTAGTAGATAGGCCGCGGTAGTGGCAAACCAACTCTATACGATCAATTGATGGAAATGTAGGGGCTTGTGGCCACGAGGGGAAAGGTACTTGAGGTGTATGGGCAGGAAGAAAGTGAAACTGAAGAATGCTATGATAACCAGCTAGATGAGTCCGATTGAGACTGCTGGTGTGACGTTTGCCGGGCCAAAAGGACGGAGATCGATGGTGGTGAAACTAATCGCCGGTGAGACGGCTTGGGGAGCCGCTTCGAGGTTAGCGTGGGAGACAGTGGTGTTTTGCATGATATTCTGTGCCCATATCCAACCGAACTGGGCTGTCACGGACATCTCGAAGGCTGTCAATTGCGGAACAAGGTAGGTAGGCTTTGTATATTGATCTTTTGCTGATAAGAAGACGATCTGCGCCGCACCCTTAGGATCATACGTAGAGATGCCCTGATCCACTGCTTGGCGAAGGGGTGCATTTGGGTTCGCATTGATTTATGATAGCAGCATAAGAAGTCGTAGACTGGCTGGCGCACCGCTATAGGGTCATTTTTGAACTTTGACGCAGGCAGGGTGATGTACACTAGATGATGCGTCTCAGACTGCGCTATCTGATCGGTAGCCTGAACGATCATAGGTCCTCCCAATTGTGTGCTGCCTTGATATGGGTTCGACTTGGCCATCGACGTCAACAACGTGAACGACCGTTGATGAGTAGTTGCGAGGTACGTGATGGAAGACGCCGTTGAAGAGTGATAGCACAAGAATTACAAATACGAAGAGAACAAGAACTGTGATGTTAGCAACATATTCATGCGGCATCCTTAACATGCCATACCAGTCTTTGCCCATAGCCTGATGACATGTAGCATGATAACATATAGCCTAATGACACGTAGCCTAATGACATGTAGCCTTACATTCACCAGATCATGATGCCAAAACCCTACATGCTGAGATTGTCCGGCTCCATCGTGCAGGCCTTTCTCGCTCTCGCTGCCATTCTCGTACTGCTCTGCATTTACTCTTTTGGTTATATTGAGCGTCAAGAGCCCCCGGTCGCAATATATTTCTCTTTCTTCCAGATCCTCGCCGTCTTCCGTCTTGGAGGCTGGTATCCTGATCCCACTAGATCAGGCTGGGTTGTCGACATCTCCAATTCGAACGACGTGATAGTTCAGATTGGAGTCCGTCGAAGGAACCTACAGAAAATTAAGACAGCCTGCGTGAGCGCTCGCTTCAAATCACCACATGAAATATCTTTCTGGGGTTAAGTAATCTTTGTACACCTCCACTCTCCTGCGGGTGCGCCTGCGCATTCCCCTGGGTTTAACCAGCAATTGGCTGAAAGTGTGAAGGAGGTAAATGCTTGATGTTTACTAATACTCCAAAGCGTTACCATGCCTCAGATGCCCACTGTGATGGAAACACTGGAATAAAGTGAGTTTGTAATATGAACGCATCTCTAGTGAAGGACGCATGCTCTTTCGGTAAGTTAAAAAAGCCTCAATAGTTTTTTGAATGTGTAGTCGGAAAGCTCGACTTCGGAGAAAAACGGATACGGCCTGCTTAATGCCCTTCTCCTCAGACTCAGCCACAAGATGCTCTAACAAATTTTGGAATCAACCTTTAGCTATGGATTATGGTGTTGAGATTTTAGATCGTAGGCAAGCAGACATTTTGTGCATCGAATTTCACAAGATCGGCCCTGGTTTCTCGGCCACCTTTCTCAAACGACGACGACCACTCCTGTTAACGAAGCTTATGAGAACTTTCAAACCTCCTCGTGGGTCATCCACATGATATCCTGATCGGAGAATCTGTAGCATGCCAGTGCCACATTTATATTTGTCTCGATATCGAAGTGGCCGTGAATGCTGTCCCGAAGCTCAGGGGGGAGACGTTCGAAGCCGCCCCTCATTCGGAGAGTGACATCAGTGAAACGTCGAAAGAACTCAGACCTAGGTGCAAGCTTCGCAATAAGCAAGCGGCGAAATGCACAGTTTAGAAATCCATGGTGCTCGTCCCTGGAGTAATCCACTGCATGCTCAACAAAGCCGAAGAAGCCTCTTCGAGGTCCAATGAGAATTGTCTTGAGTTGTTGTGTCGAGTAGCTAGGTGCAATGCCGTGATGGCGGAGTAAGTGCCAGGTCGCCGCTATTAGAGAAGGGTAGGCGCGTAGCTCGAGACGATTGAGGATACTGAGCCACATCTCGGCGGGGAGCTGGTAGACTGGTAGAGCGTGAAGTGCTTGGAGCTGGAGGCCAGCCTGCAAGCGTTGTTCAATTCGATTCTCTCGCTCTGCAATCAGCTGTCGTTTCTGTTCAGGCGACTTTCTTGGTTCTGGCGCTGGGTCTCGGGCTGTTGAGTGTGGCATCTTGCTCTTCAGGAGCTTGAGAGATATGATAGAGGCCTTGCCAAATGCAGCCGGAGAGATACCAAGACAAGACTGCTAAGATAACAAGGTATCCTCCGGTAGGCAGCAGTGAGCGAGGAAATATGTTCAATATGTAGGGGTCAAGGACTGGTAGCTGTTTGTCAGTTTGCCCGGACGGAAACCAAGGGAAGAGTGCACATACTGATATCAACATTCACTGGTGGCACATCTTTCATTAGCGATTTGTTTGTCGTGAAGTATTCAGCAGCAGCGGAGAGCTGCAGGAAGACTATCGAAGACGTCTCGGTATGGGAAGGACGCGAGTAGTGAAGTCGAGGTGGGTTGGTAATAGCTCGACGTGACTCAGAATAGTCTGCAAGTGAAGTGATAAGATGTGGCGTGTCAAACACCTGGGCTAGCGTGTAGGTGTTAAGAGTGAATAAGGTTGGTTGCTGCGTTTGTTGCTTAGCATGGATTGAATCTTGTGTATTGATTCTCATTGTGATTCTGAACTTGGTAAAGTCACTGAAGATATTGGAAGACGCATAGTCCTACCTACCGTAGCAGCCCAGCAGATGCGAAGTTCGTATCGCTGGCGTGACCTTAGTCCATCGAGTAGAAACCAGGCTTCGATGCCCTTCGGTTTTTCCACATTCGGGAACGCTGCATACACTTGACGTCGTAAACTCCAATCCAAAGGCGAGAGAGCTTCCAAGTTCAGGTCATCGAGATGTGGATGTTGTTGAGGAATATCGATGGCCTCAGGCGCAAGAAAGATTGTCTTCTCTACGTTACCGAGAACCGGAAAGATGCACCAGGCTAGGCTCTGTAAGTATGCCAGGACCCGCATAGCTAAGCCTAGGCAGCTTCAACATAGACTTGGGGACCACAGGGACGTTTTCGTGATCATTTCACCGTCTACGGAGTGGCTCGGCCAGTCAAAAGGTATTTGTGTTCCGCGAGGTTGATATGTTTTGATAGGCCGACCAAACGTAGGCTGCTTTGCGATTAGCGCTGTTGATCGCGCGGTTCGCGCTTTCTGCAGGGGACAACAACAACAACTCCCACAGATTTTTCCCTAACGCCCAGACCACCACTTCTGCTCAACCACCGACCTCAATTCGCTACCAATCGTCCAAGCAGACGACCACTAAAAGGCATATCCAGATCAACCGTCCGTTGCTGTCACCATGAGAGAAGTCATCAGTTTGAACGGTGAGTCCCCAAATAAACGCGCCTCTGCATCCCTCAGTGTACCCCCACCAGCGACACAAAAGAATGCTGGGCTGACAACATTCGCGCACAGTTGGCCAGGCTGGCTGTCAGATAGCCAATTCTTGCTGGGAGGTGAGTTGTAGAACGCCTTGGGAAGAAATGCACAGATTGCGGGGATTTTGATGGAACTGGATCGAGAATGAGGCTAATGCATGATGAAAGCTGTACTGCTTAGAGCACGGCATTCAGGTGTGTACACGACCCCGAAACATGTCCTTTGTACTCTGCAGCTACTAGAGACTATATACTGACGCGTCTGACTAATGCAGCCCGATGGATACCTCACCGATGAGCGTAAAGCCGCCGACCCTGACCAGGGTTTCAGCACGTTCTTCTCTGAGACAGGTACGAATTTATAGGACCGCTTGGAGCACGGAAGAGGTGGTACTGACGACGGTGTGCTCTAGGTCAGGGCAAATATGTTCCCCGAACCATCTACTGCGATCTCGAGCCCAACGTCGTTGATGAAGTCCGCACCGGCACCTACCGAAGCCTCTTCCACCCCGAGCAGATGATCACTGGGAAGGAGGATGCATCAAACAACTACGCTCGTGGTCACTATACTGTTGGGAAAGAGCTGATTGACCAAGTCTTGGACAAGGTTCGTCATGTTGCGGACAACTGCTCTGGTCTGCAGGGATTCTTGGTGTTCCATTCATTTGGTGGAGGAACTGGATCAGGATTTGGTGCTCTTCTCATGGAGCGTCTGTCGGTGGACTATGGCAAGAAGTGCAAGCTGGAATTTTGTGTCTACCCAGCTCCCCAGGTCGCTACCTCCGTTGTCGAGCCCTACAACTCCATCTTGACTACCCATACGACTCTGGAGCACTCCGACTGCAGCTTCATGGTTGATAATGAGGCTATCTACGATATTTGCCGTCGCAATTTGGGCATTGAGCGTCCTAATTACGAAAACCTGAACCGTTTGATCGCTCAAGGTATGTTGTTTTGGCCTTCCACATAAGCCATCTGCTAACAGGCAATTCTTAGTCGTCTCTTCAATTACCGCTTCCCTCCGCTTCGACGGCTCTCTCAACGTCGATCTCAACGAGTTCCAGACCAACCTTGTACCATACCCCCGTATCCATTTTCCTCTGGTCGCCTACGCCCCAGTTGTCTCCGCCGCTAAGGCATCGCACGAGGCCAACTCTGTCCAGGAGATCTCGATGGCTTGCTTCGAGCCCAACAACCAGATGGTGAAATGTGATCCCCGCAATGGGAAATACATGGCTACTTGCTTGCTTTACCGTGGCGATGTTGTGCCAAACGACGTACACGGCGCCGTTGCCACTCTTAAGACCAAGCGCACCATCCAGTTCGTCGATTGGTGCCCAACTGGCTTCAAGATTGGTATCTGCTACCAACCACCCCAGATGGTGCCCAACGGAGATCTCGCCAAGGTCAATCGCGCTGTGTAAGTCACTGGTTGCAGCATTGTCTCCGCAGACATGACTAATTGAATTCGCAGTTGCATGCTTTCCAACACGACCGCCATCGCGGAGGCATGGTCCGCTCTCTCCCACAAGTTCGATCTGATGTACTCGAAGCGCGCCTTCGTGCACTGGTATGTTGGTGAAGGGATGGAGGAAGGTGAATTCTCGGAGGCTCGCGAGGACTTGGCTGCCCTGGAGCGCGACTACGAGGAGGTAGCTACGGACTCTGCTGAGGGTGAGGAGGGTGGTGAGGCCGAATACTAGGCATTCGATGCCTGGTCCTTGGAGCACCCTTGCTCCTACAGTGCGTTTTGGTCACATCAGATTGCTTCCCGTGGCCGGCGTAGAATCATTTCGAGCGTTTCTAGATATCTTCAGCATGCGAATGTTCAGACAAAGGACGTAGATGATTGATGAAGAGCGATGGGGAGTCTGTTAATTAGGCAGGAATAAGTCACGGTACAGACAGATTGATCAATGCAAAATCCAAACACCCTTCAGCTCATACAGTAGATTGCCGGTTACTAAGTAGTATCGATCCGCTTACAAGTCTTGGCGTCCTTGGACCCGATATTGAAAGCTTACTAGCTAGCTTGGGGGCGACAAGGTACACCTTAGGGAGAACCGCTTCTCCATCACTAAGTACATCTAATGAAACCTCCTGCACCTCGAAAATAGCTTTCTTTGCGGCTTATCTTGTTCCGGACTGGATATTAAGAGCGTATATCTCTATAGATACCGTGAGACTGGGATACTTTCTGCCCGCCGTCGAACGCGGGTACATACACAACTGTTGATGACATGGCGGACCTAGAGCAGCAGCAGCGTGAGATCTCACAAGACTGTCAACAGATCCTCAATTGAAGCTGATAACGTCGCCTATATAGAGCAGCACCCAAATCTGCATCTAAGCCCAGAAGAACGCCGCCTCTTCGGGCAACTCTTCTCCGCTGCAGACACAGACAAGATTGGTGTGGTGACTGGGGAGGTGGCTGTCAAGTTCTTCGAAAAGACTAGATTGCCACCAGACGTACTTGGAGAGGTGGGCGAACACCACGAGAAGAAACTTCCGGGATCTGAGTTGACAAACCTATAAATGCTGCAGATCTGGCAAATTGCAGATGTTGAGAACCGAGGCCTTCTCACACCAGCTGGCTTTGGTATCGTTCTTCGGTTGATCGGATACGCACAAGCAGGACGCCCGGTCTCGGCAGAGCTGGCATTGAAGCGTGAGAACCCCTACAATGAGCTTCTTGAATTGGAAGTCTGACCGCGCATCTCCCAGCTGGCGGACCTCTCCCCAAATTCGATGGCATCACAGCACCATCTGGGCCACCGCCGGGTGCAGCCCAGCCTCTGCAGGCTCAGTCAAGCGGTGGACCAATCCGAGTGCCTCCGTTAACACCTGACAAGGCCACCCAGTACTCCTCTCTGTTTGAGGAGTCAGGCGCGCAGAATGGCATGCTATCAGGTATAGTTTGATCTACGTCTTGGAGGACGGTCATCTGCTAATAGGCTTCACTAGGCGAAACGGCAAAGCAAATCTTCGAACGGGCCCAACTACCAAATGATGTCCTTGGCCGCATATGGAATCTGGCGGACAGAGAGCAGAAAGGGCACCTGGGATTGACGGAATTCATAATTGCGATGCACCTCTTGGCGTCATATAAAAACGGATCGATGCGCGCTCTACCCCAGATACTGCCCCCAGGTCTCTACGAAGCTGCAGCTAGACGGGGAGTCCCTCGGCAAATGACGGGCTCGCGACCAACCTCTGACAGCGCTCCAGCGCCTGTGATACCAAGGCAATTCAGTGGCTCAGGCTACGCAGGCGGGCCATCTTCCCCAGCAAGACAATCATTCCGACAGGCAACACCGACTGGCGATGAATGGGCTGTAACTCCCAAGGACAAAGTACAATTCGATCAAATATACGCATCTGTTGATACACAGAATCGCGGGTTCATAACAGGAGAGCAAGCAGTCAAATTCTTTAGCAACTCGAGGCTGCCAGAAGAGGCGCTCGCGCAGATATGGGATCTTGCAGACATCAACTCGGAAGGACAGCTGACCAAAGACGAATTCGCTGTAGCAATGTACCTCATCAGGCAGCAGCGCGATAAAACAGACGGCCAAGATGTTCTCCCACAGAAGCTACCTCCTAATCTGATTCCACCAAGTATGCGTCGTCAGCCTATTGCCCCACAGCAACCTACCGCTCCTGCCTTCAATAATGCTGCAAATATCTCGCAGCCCAAGTCGGCTTCAGAAGATCTCTTTGGCCTTGACGCATTTTCCTCTGCTCCTCCACCTGCGGCGGCTCCAGTACAACCTAAGGCTACTGGAGACTCGGCGTTCACACCAACACCGACTCAAGATCAAGTTTCGCCTGCTCTGCAACAATATCAAACACAACAGCCTTCACACTTCAAACCCTTCATACCATCTTCAACCTTCGGACAGACGATGATGACCCCTCAAGGTACTGGCACTTCGAGTACAGCCAGTCCATCATCACAAAGCCGAGGTCTTCCACAGCAAAAGCATCCTACGGCCATGGACGACTTACTAGGCGACAACGACCCTGAGGTCAGTAAAAGACTTACCAACGAGACTTCCGAGCTTGCCAATCTGTCAAACCAGGTCAGCACATTGAGTGGACAGATGCAAGATGTCAAAACGAAGCGGGTATCTACAGATCAAAATCTCTCACAAGCACAAGCACAAAAGCGAGATTTTGAGGGTCGCCTGGGTCAGCTACGTTCAGCGTATGAGCAGGAAGTCAGAGAGGTACAAGCACTTGAGGAACGTCTCACAGTCTCTAGAAATGAAACGAGGAAGCTCCAGCAAGAGATGGCTTTGATCGAGGGTACTCACCAAGATCTCCAGAATCAGCATAGACAGATCGGTGAAGCATTGAACGCAGACCAGAATGAGAACGCGAATCTGAAGCAAAAGATCTCCCAGAGCAACGCCCAGGTTGCAGAATTGAAGCCACTATTGGAGAAAATGAAATCAGATGCACGACAGCAGAAGGGGTTAGTTGCCATCAACAAGAAGCAGCTTGCTACCAACGAAGCTGAACTGGAGAAGGTCAAAGCCGAGCTAGCCGAATCTGCGAGAGAGCACGAGGAGGCTAAGCGTGAACTTGAACAGAGCCAGCGTGATCTCGAGGCTGCGTCTCAGGCCGTCTCCCAAGCTAGGAGCCCACAATTCGCAGCCCCAGCTCCCGCGGCCATCGCCAGTCCGCCAGTAGTAGCCAGTCCTGCTCCATCAACTGCCAGCATGAACCCGTTCTTCCGTCGAACATCTAATGCAGCAGGCACCGAGAGGAGCTTATCCTCGCCCTTCACACCACAGAACGTGACCTCACCAAATCACAATGCTTTTGACAGTTTTTTTGGACCTCCTCAACGCCAGCCTTCCGGACCACCACCCTCCACATCTTTTGGGAGAAGCGAGACACCAATCAGCTCACGCGAAATACCTAACCAAATGACTGGATCATCGGGAGGTCCTGGCGTCCACACTCCTCCAGCTTCACCGCCGCCTTCAAACTTCAGCGACTCTCCCCAGGTTGGAAGTGAGCCACCTGCACCTCCTCAGTCTAGACAGATTACCTCCAGCTTCCTTCCGTTACGACCTCAAGAGGAGCGAGCAGACTCGGAAACCTCATCGACTCGAGCCAACCCTCCTGGTAGTCGTGCGGGATTCGAGACGCCTACCGAGAGACCAACAACTTCTGCTGAAATCCCTATTCCAGAATCGCCAAAGCAGCACTTCGAGGAGGTCGCAAGGGCTTCTCAGTCGGAACCCCAGCAACTCACGCCACCTTCGTCACAACAGACACCGTCTGCTTCGACAGAGGGTATCCGACAACAAGAAACTGCCGTTCCCCATCAAATCACAACCTCCTCTGGACTTCCGAGTGCTGCCGCAGATGTCCCTGGTGCTTTCCCGGGTGATGACACTCCTCCGGGCGAGTCACCCAGCGTGTACCAAGATGCTACTGCAGGGCCATACAGCCATTCAAAGCTTGATCCCCGCGTTGACTCTACTCCACGTGATTCGGCTGACATGGCTTCGACCAGCGCCAATGATCCCTTCGCAATGGCCAGTAACGGACGCCGTAGCCCCATGGCCGCAAAGGACGATTTCGATTCCGCTTTTGCAGGCTTTGGCAGCGACAAGGGCAAAGCATCCGAACAGACTCATGGAGCTATATCGAATGGCTTTCCTTCTGAGACGCCCAAGCCTCATGGCGAGTTCCCTCCCATTCAGGAGCTTGGAGCGGATGATGAGAGCGATAGTGATGATGACCATGGCTTCGATGACAACTTTACAGCTGCCTCAGCGAATCGAACGGCGGAGTCAGGGTCAAACCAAGCCTTGGCAAATTCATTAATGTCGACTGAAGGTGGTCTAGCAACAAGTCGTCCCCCGTCTAACACCGCGGATTCCAATGTCAGCCAACTGCCAACACCTGGCGCGCAGGCCTCTCCTCCAACTTACGATTTGACAATGGATTCAGAGGGACCAGGCCATCGCAAAGAGTCCAATCAATTCCCCGTCGAGTACAGCGGACTGCTGCCTTCACGCGATGATCCTACATCGCCAGGATCATCACCGCCCGCTCAAACAAACAATGTCGCCTCGGCTGCCGGCATCGACAGGGGCCTAAACTTCTTCGGCAACGACTCGCCCGAGCATTCGGCTGGCCACGCCACAATTGGCTCCTCGTTCACTCAAGAGCACTCTCCAATGTCTCCTGGTGCTTCAACGGCTGCTCCATACGCATACACACATTCACCGCCACCAATTCAGCAATCCCAAACCCAGAATATTGGTCCCATTGTTCCACCAAAAGCCCCTGCTGATGACTTCGATGCGGAGTTCCGCGACCTCACAGAAGCAAGAGAAGCAGACGACGAAGGCGACGTTGACTTTGGCTCGTCTCGACGCACTGGGTTCGACGAATTCAACGCAGTCTTTGACTCACCTTCCGCTTCACGGCATACGGCTCAAAGCACAGCTAGCACATTCCCACCCTCGGACTCCTTTGCTGATTTCGAGTCCTCCGTCACCGACCCTGGTGCTGGCTCCTCGACCCAGCAGAAAGCACCGCAGGAGACACCAAGCCATGACTGGGACGCCATCTTTGCTGGTCTCGACACTCCACAGAACCATGGCGTGCAGTCCGAATTAGGGCCGAGAGATCTCTCAAACTCAGTGCATTCGCCTGCGGCTGGGTCAACTGCGGTCGGTAATCCGGCTGTAATCAACAAGGCAGCAGACAAGCCGAACTTGAACAGAGTTATGACGAATGATACGACGCAGGATGATCCTATATTGAAGGATTTGATGGGCATGGGCTTTGGAAGGACTGAGAGTTTGCAGACTTTGGAACGGTTTGATTATAATCTTGATAAGGTAAGTCTGACATCCGTCAATGAATTCCCAGAGATGAGACGAGGCTAACGGTTGGTATCAGGCTGCTGACTTCCTATCATCGAAACACTAATAATAACATTGAGACGCATATATCGGAGGACTTTTGAGAGATGAACACCAAAGCCCTAGGGAAACATGGTACGCATGTCTCCATGTATGTATGTACAATCATGCGGCATAGCCAGCGTCTTTCACACATCTTTAGCGTTGCAAAGATTTGAGGGGAAGCGTAGCCCATATTCGTTCGTTCAGTATTCTGATCTCCAGTGAATAGAATTAATTGGCCATTTACCCCCGATCAACCATCAATTAAATGGACAGTGCCCATCGTTGCAAGTAATAACAAGATCCTATTGCTCGCCCTAAGCGTAGTAGCGCTCCTACGATCTATTCAAAAGACGTTCCTCAAGTTTTCATCCTTATGCTCATCATAAACACGGCCACCTATACTGCCATCGACACCTCTCCCCACCAACCTTCGCAACTACGTCACCTCCAAGCAGGCGCAAGCGGGGCACCATACCCTCCCCCACCCCCTCCCTGCTGCTGAGGTGGTTTCGGACTAATACTCGTCCCCTGCAAATATCCATCATGCGCCAAATGAGCCTGCGAATGCTGACTCTGCGACCGGCCCTGCTGCTGCCCGTATGCTTGGTAACCACCCTGCCCTTGCGCTTGCCCTTGGCCATAAGCTGGTGCGCTGGAATAATCATCCTTGGCTGGAGGCTGCGGTGGGTAGGGTTGCTGGGAGGGGTAGCCGCCTTGACCCTGGCCCTGGGATGAGGTTGGGCGCGGTGGGTAAGGCTGCTGTTGGCCAGCATAGCCGCCTTGTGAGGAACTCGGACGAGGTGCATATTGGCCTTGTCCTTGGGGCTGTGGGGCGAGACCTGGGCCTTGTTGGGAGGGGTGAGAGCCCATTGGTGGCGCGGGTGGATAGCCGCTGCCGTAAGTGGGCGGATTGGGTTGAGGGGGGTAGGAGGGCGTATTTTGCGGTGGAGGTGGGTAGCTGGTTTGTGGTTGGTGTGGGGGCTGACCCGGGTAGGCGTTATAGGCTGGTGGTCGTTGATGCTGTGATTGGGGATATTGGCCATTAGGAGGTGGCTGCTGGCCGTATGATGAGCCTGAGAGTTGTTGTATGTAGGGCTGGTTTTGGCTGGATTGCTGGCCGTATGCGGGGGTAGAAGGATGGGAGGCGCCGTAGGGATTCGCTGGCTGATTCAGACTCTGTTGGCTGTAGTTGGGTTGCTGAGTACTGTATTGGCCATCATGGCCTTGTCCTTCATGTGGTGGCTTGTGGTAGCCGTGGCCAGGTGCGCCAGATAATTGAGGGCCGAGGTTGAGGTAAGAAGCGTCAGACCCTGTCGCTCCTTGACCATATGCTGGTGCTGCACCGCTGGCCGGACCGCTCTGACCATATTGCGAAGCTCCACCGTAACTCTGAGGTCCACTGGTATTGGCAGTTTGCATCGACTGCTGCTGCTGCATGTAATTGACGCCCGTGCTCGAATACTGTGCACTTTGTGGTTGAGCTGCAGACTGAACGGACGAGTGGCCCGATGGCTGGTATGATGCTGGAGGAGCTTGGCCGGAGTAGCTGCTGGAGCCGGTAGAGGAGTAGCCGTAGTTACTGTTCTGATTCTTTTCAACTCATTAGCACACTAATTCGATGCTGTTGACCACCAAAGCTTACAGATGACCCATGATGCCCTCCCAAAAAGCCCATCAAGCCTCCACCACTCTGCCCACCACTAGAACTCCCACCATAACCAGCAGACTGCTGACTCGAGTGCTGCTGCTGTTGAGCATTTGGTTTCTCCGCGAAGATGCTGCTAACCAGCTGTCCCGCAAGTCCACCTATGCCTCCTGAACCGCTTTGCGATGTTGGCTTGTTATGACCACCGCCGAGTAGCGAATTTGCGAGTCCACCGAGTCCGGACTGATTCTGCGGCTTGTGCTTGCCACCCGTAATCGCATTCGTGGCGAGATCCTGTACACGTATGAGCCCCTCGTTCGGCCTATCACCAGAGGTTCAAGATAGTGTCGCATACACTTATCAACCCTCTATCCTGCTCTGACACCCCACTACCATCTGTATTCCTCATAACGCCATCTGGCCCCACTCCACCTGGCTTGTTGAACGGATCATTGTACTGTTGAGGGGTGGGGTCTGGTGTAGGTACAGAGAGCGCTGGCTGAGTGGGAATGTCCCATTGCGAATGACCAGTTGCGCGCTGGACGTAGTAGTATTTTCGCGACTGACTGTCCCACTGGGCGAGCCTGGGGAGTGTTAGAGCGGTGTCTAATAGAAGGGGATGTTCAGATCTCACCAGCCCTCGGGCAGCGAGGGTGGGCCTTCTGTAGGACCCTCCTGGGTTGTAGGCGTTGGTGGGCGCGTCATTACGATGAGAAGAAGGAAAAAGGTGGAATCAAAGGAGAATGGCGGACAGATTCTCAAGGAAGAACGGTAATTAGTATGTCGAGGAGAAGTGTCACGATGAGTAGAAGGTCGTCAGCAAACGTCGATGTGTGGCTGTGCAAGCCGCACATCGACGAAAATAAACATCTTCCTGCAAAGATTCTAGCTTGTTCAACACATCGAGATTCATTTCTGAATGAACACATCTACTCCCGTATTACCTGTCAATTTGTGTGGCCTTGAGAGCTTCGAAAGCCTCGCGCCTACGAGTTTTACTGTTTTGTATATTATTGTTAGCTAACTCTGGATAAGATGTTTTGTCCGATGCTTGCTACGTCTCTATTTCTACTTAAGACATCTATTTTCTTACTTTCAAACAGACTATCATGCTTTACGCTTCCTCTCACTTCCTCCTCCGTTTCATTCCATCAACTGGCCCCACGTCACCTGCTTCCCACCCACTGAACAGCTGCTCAAAAGTCTCATCGGTATCCGTGACATCTCCGAGGTACACCACTGGTGGATAGTCCGCCTCATTCGCTGTGTCTGAATCAGTGCTATCGTCGACGCTCGCGACGTCAGTCACCGCTACAGCGAGCGGTTTCCCAGGCTCTCCAGGGAGAATGTTGGTTCGTGACCACCAGTATAGTGCTATACCAAGCAGTCAGTATCAGTGAAAGACGAAAGCATGCGTCCCTACCGTTGTGCTGGACATCGCTGTCACGTTCTAGACGACAATTTGCCTCGTGCACCGACACAAAGATATTGATGGTTCTGCAAGCACTTTCTCGGTAGCACGAACCCTATATCGATCACTCTATCGCTTGTATGAAGAAGCTTGATCGCCAGTTCTGCCCAAGTAAGTTACGTCCTCCCAACCATGTACCCCCTCCTCGCTCTGGATTCTCTTCCTGCTCACCATCACCCTGTCCTTAATCAGGATTCACCTCCTGCTCACCATCACCCTGCCCTTGATCTGGGTTTCACGCTAAATGATCATGACTTGGTCCGCAACGCCCATGAGATCTATAGTCCTCCTGAGCTTTCTCAAACAGCAAAACTTGCTTTCTGAGGCCAAGTGCCAATTCTGAAGGAAAATCGCTGGCTCCAGCCCGCTTCATCGTCCATATCTGAAGCCACTGTGTCATTGGTTTGTCGAAAATAGAATCCCCTGGAATAGCCGTTCTCACATCCACGACTTTGGGAAGCTCGAGAGCGAAGCCTTTCTTCAATAGAGCCATGGCGGTGCAGGACATGTGGCAGCATTTGTAGTAGCAGCTGGCCTCGCTCAGCTCGATGATCAGGTTATCGAATTTGGTGTGCTCGAGGATTGGCGAGATGTTGCGGTGCCAGCGTAGATAGGCTTTGCTGAGGCTAGTATAAAATCGGTGTCAGTGTATGCTTCCATAGGTGGAATGTGCGCTATCAGGCAGTTCCAGAAGGAATTTCCAGAGTAAGGTTTGGAAGCTGTGACTTTGGACACCATCATTTGTTCGTCGTCAGGACACATACCGGGGAAAAGACCTCTCATATGCCATCCAACTGTCTTCTTTGGTTTTGGCAAAATGATTTGCCAAACGAAGATGCAGTAGTCGTAGATGACGAGAGGAATATCGTAGGCCAATTTGGAAGAACAAAGAGCCCGACATGCTGGGTTTGTTCTCTGCTCATTTGATGTGTCGGAATAGGTAGCATACTGCTGACTGATAGCTTCAGATTCTGCCACATTCGCGCGCGTACTAAAACTTGCAACTTCGTTTTCGGGCACTCAGAAGTCCAAGTTAGTGTCATAAGGATAAGTTCTCGTCTGGAATGGAATTGCTGCCTTCTAGATGTGAGATTCTCGCAGTCGACTGTTGGTTGCCGAACACCCAGCACGTGACGTGACCCGATTCACTTCTATTATCGCAACGAATGTTTACATCCCATAGAGCTGCAGACTTTAGCTCCAGCGACGCTTCGGATTGACACATATTACACAGGTCAATCTGGACAGTTCAAAAACAGGCGATCCTTTGTGAATTTTTATGCTATAGATTCTTCGCCGAAGAGTTTTCAGCCGATGGATAGAGATTATGTCTACTTCAAGGCCTCGCAGAACCGTCCAGCTCCCAATCGAAGAGCTGGGAGAGCTGATGATTTCCATCTCCTATCGAGCACTGCAATTGGAAGGGCTCATGGGACCCAACAAAGACGCAGGATTGGCGTGGTCTGCTACAACAACCTCTTCTGTTAATGTAAGCAATAGGCACTTCCCATCAATCAGCAAGGATGCGGCCGTGATGGCTGGATTTTCGTCACGGACAAACCTCCTCGCTATCTGATGTTGTACTTGCGTCGTCTTCCAGCGAGAATCACAAGACCTGAGCTCAAGTCTTAAGGGTAACGAATATATCGCTGTGGTGGCGGCGCAGCCGAGCCTAGAGAGTTTATACAACATGAATGGAGACATGGTAATGTCGTTGAAGGCAGCCAGATTGGGTATAGTGAGTGTTGAAATCATCGCCCCCAACGAACTTCAGCTATCTTTGCCTCTTCCAACTCTTATAGACATGCATCGTACGTTTCAGCCATATCGTCGTTTCAGCCTATGGTGCGACCCAGTTCTTCAACCAACCATCAACTCGAAAAGTTTGCTCCGCCTGTGCCAAGATGAGCGAAGAACTGCAGACGATTCGCCACCGATGGGTGTGTGTGTGCCTTTAATTCGTCTCAATTCAGCACAGGACATACGAATCTAGGCAGTGCTTCTCCACATGCCAAGAAGCGATAAATAGTCAGGGTATGGGATCTTCTCATGTTATCCGCTCCTTTTCAAGCCTCTGCATCATGTCAATGTGCGTGAGCCGATACTCTATCTTTAGTATGGTCTCTGCCCGTTGACCTTCTGAGACTAGCCGTTACCTTTTCTCACATTGCGCAAATGTGAGGACCTTTACTGTCTCTGAAGCAAGCTAATAATAGCACTATCGTCGACTACATTCTCGCGCTTCACAGTCCTTGTACAATTACTTCTCCAAGCGACGACTACATTCGCTACTTTGCAATGCTGCTACCCAGATCAGACGACAATAGCACCATAACACGTCCCAGGCAACTCCTCCGCAGGTAACACCACAGCAGGCGCTTCGGCGTGGTGTCGGGATTGGCCCAATACCTATTGTACCTCCAATGGTCTCTGTGTTTACAATGGGGAGGCATATCGAGGCTCACGTACGGACAAAACCTGGCGGGGAGCTGGGTGTCCAAAGGACTGTGCGGATCGTTGGTCCTCCGACCTCTGCTAGTGCCATTGAGTATCGACTGAATGGCCTACAGAACACGAAAGGGCACAATTAGAGATTGACCCCTGCAAAGGCACCGGCGTCTACCAATGCGGATACGGCGACTGTACACAAAATTTCACAGACAACAATCCTTGGAACATCATCCTGCGTGAAGACCAAAAGTCTAATGCTACATCGATCCCTCCTCCACCTCCCCCAAAATCCACAAGCGCTCTCGTTGTGGGACATGGCGTTGGCACACCACTCTTCGTACTTCTCCTCGCCTCGATTGGGGTCATCTTCTATCAACATCAGCGGTTACTAAAAGCATGGGTACCAAGGAAGAGTACCGACAAGCCGCCAGATTGGCAGTGGCCCAGAATTTATTCAGTATCGATTACCGAGGATCCTCTTCCATCTCAACCTGGCACTGCATACTCGAGCCCTTTACGACACACTTCGCCTACGGTGCTTGGGGCCCGACAGTCAAATCCAGCAGGGTCGGAGTTGGATGGATACACTCGTCCGAGGTCTTAGCCAAGGCAATTTCTGCGATCAATGGGTTGGGAAGATGGGAGAGGGTGAGGCGAGATGATTTCCGAGTTTTGCTTGCCCGCCAAGAGTGCGCTCGGAGGAGGATTGCGTTGTCTACGATCCCGGTACACAACATCTACGCGCATAGCACAGATCTTCAACCTCTCAGCCCGCCCATCCATGCACCACATTACGAAGAAACGACTGGGCTGTTTATGAAACTACATGGGAAGGATTTAAGGAGCAACAATGTTGACTTGCATGGCGTGTGGCGCTTCTTGGAGTCCGCAGGCTTCGTAGTTGGATACGAGGATACCCAAATTGCCATGCTTTTCGAGAACATTCACGATCATGGATGCCTGATTGAAGCAGTAGCATATCATGAATCCTTTATTCGGTGTAACATGGACATTCCCGTAAACCTGATTTCGCCACAGGCATTATCGTGGCTGTGCTACAGCCACGTCAACTTTCCCTTGGCAGAACTCTCCTCACCCGCTCGCTCGCTTGCAGGTCAGCTCTTCACTCCACGTCAACACTCATGGAGGCGACATAAGCATAAAGACCTCACTCCTTCTCTCCATCTCTCTTTCTTCTCACCCGTACCTAAAAACGACTACAACAAGATGGCAGACTTCGTCCCACCGTCTGGCCCTCCACCACCCAAGGTGCCTGAGGGCTGGAAAGCTCAATGGAATGACCAGTACAAGGAATGGTACGACCTCTCCCACCCACTCTCACTATGACTCATTCCCTCACCCCCTCCAAAGCTCACCACTAACACATCTTTACACAGGTTCTACGTAAACATCTATACCAAACAATCTCAATGGGATCGCCCCACAGAGCCAATCTACCACCCCTCAGGCGACAGCGGAGGGGCCCCCGCAGGCCCACCCCCCTCCTACCTCGGCGCCGGCGGTAGCAGCGGTAGCGGTGTAACATATCCAGCCGGTGCAACCGCCGGTTCAGGCAACACCTATCCTCCCGAGAAAGGCCTAAGCACCAATAACCCCTACTCGGGCGGCGCTCCTGGCTCAAATCAAAACGTCAACGAAGACGCACGCCTAGCGAAGCAACTCCAAGACGAAGAGGACGCGCGCGCTGCGGCTGCAGGACGACCTACCTCAGCCGACAGAGGCGCGGGTGATAGTTATTACCATGGTGGTGCTGGTGGCGCACCCGGTTATGGTCAGCATGGGCAAAGCTACGATCAGCAACAGCTCCCGCCCCGCGAGCAGAAGAAGGGCGGACTTGGCGGCCTTCTGTCAAAATTAGGCGGGAAACACTCACAGCCTCAACAGGGCTATGGTGGGCAACAATATGGCCAGCAGGGGTACCCGCAGCAGGGTGGGTACGGTGGCGGATATGCCCCCCAACAAGGCTACGGTGGTGGATACCCGCCTCAGCAGGGCTATGGGGGGTATCCTCCGCAGCAGGGCTATGGAGGTGGGTACCAGCAAG